>VOFG01000212.1_pt1 | contig 32000 bp, 50 predicted proteins | sample 5384171 | NCBI WGS metagenome assembly VOFG01 (sample SAMN12384726, study PRJNA508395) | human gut metagenome | isolation source: healthy gut F | host: Homo sapiens
CATTGGCCGCCTGCGGGGAAGACACCCTGTTTGATTACAAGTTTGCCTGCATGAGCCACAACACCCTGCGCGGTGCTGCAGGCGGCGCTGTCCTGCTGGCAGAGCTGCTGGCTGCCAAGGGCTATTTTGACTAATCTGCGCACAATGCGTTGCAAAGGAGTTTTTTAGCATGAAGAATCCTGTCTTTACGGGTGCGGCTGTCGCCATTATCACCCCGATGTATGAGGACGGCAGTGTCAATTTTGACGAGCTGGGCCGTATCATTGAGGATCAGATCGCACGGGGAACGGACGCCGTTGTCATCTGCGGCACCACCGGCGAGTGCTCTACCATGACCGATGAGGAGCAGCTGGCCGCCATCAAATTCACGGTTGATACGGTCAACCACCGCGTCCCCGTCGTGGCAGGTGCAGGTTCCAACGATACCGATCACGGCTGTGCACTGGCGGCAAAATCTGCTGCCTGCGGCGCGGATGCCCTTGCTGGTGACCCCGTACTACAACAAGACCAGCCAGGCGGGCCTGGTGGCTCACTTTACCGCCATGGCCGAAGCCGGCGGCATCCCGGTCATCCTGTACAACGTGCCCTCCCGCACGGGCCTGAACATTGCGCCGGAAACGGCTCTGGAGCTGAGCAAGCATCCGCTCATCAACGGCCTGAAAGAGGCTTCCGGCAACATTTCTCAGGTGGCAAAGATCGCGCAGCTCTGCGGCGATGACCTGAACCTCTATTCCGGCAATGATGATCAGGTGGTCCCCCTGCTGTCTCTGGGCGGCAAGGGCGTTATCAGCGTGGTCTCCAACGTCAAGCCGGAGCTGGTACACAACTGCTGCAAGGCATGGTTTGAGGGAGATACGGCAAGGGCCTGCGCCCTGCAGCTGGAAATGCTGCCCCTGTGCGAGGCTCTGTTCTGCGAGGTGAACCCCATCCCGGTCAAGTACGCGATGAATGTACTGGGCTGGAACGCAGGCGAGTGCCGTCTGCCGCTGGTGGAGCCCAGCGATGAGCACAAGACCAAGATCGAGCAGGCTCTGGTGGAAGCCGGTCTGATCAAAGAATAACACACGTTGGCAGATGCCCGGCGAGAGGATTCTTCCGGGCATTTTGCCGTATTCTGCATTGCAGGAAAAAGAGGTAAAAACCATGACGGATATTATCATTCAGGGGATTGGCGGCCGGATGGGCCATGTGCTGTGCGACCTGATCGCCCAGAGGGAGGACTGCCGCGTCATTGCCGGCATTGATGTGAAAGACGGCGAACAGAACGGCATTCCCGTGTATGACAGTCTGGACAAGCTGGAGGGCAAGGGCGATGTCATCATCGATTTCAGCTCCCCTGCTGCCGTGGAAAAGGCCCTGCCCTACTGTGAGGCTCACAAGCTGCCCATCGTGGTCTGCACCACGGGCCTTTCCGAAGAGCTGCAGCTCAAGGTGGTGCAGCTGTCCCGCAGCATCCCGGTGTTCAAGAGCGCCAACATGTCCATGGGCATCAATGTCCTGTCGGAGCTGTGCAAGCGTGCTTCGGCCATCCTGGGCGTGAATTACGACGTGGAGATCGTGGAACAGCATCACCACAACAAGTTGGATGCCCCCAGCGGCACGGCCCTGATGCTGGCAGACGCGATCAATGAGGAGAACGATGGCGCTTACCACTACGTCTATGACCGTTCCTCTGTGCGCCAGAAGCGTGACCCAAAAGAGATCGGCATCAGCTCGGTGCGCGGCGGCAGCATCGTGGGCGACCACGAGGTACTGTTCTGCGGCCCGGATGAAGTCATCACCCTCAAACACACCGCCTATTCCCGCAATATTTTTTGCAAATGGAGCCATCAATGCGGCTGTTTATCTTGCGAAAAAAAAGGAGCCGGGGCTGTACAATATGAGTGATATGATCGCGGAAATGTGAGCCAGATGTCACATGTTTCTCCGCTGAGGCCCGCAAGGGCAGAATGGAGGGTTTTCTTATGTACGGTGTTTCCAAAATCAGCATTGAGCCAAGCCTCATGATGATCAGCGTGCAGGATGTCGAGTTCAAAGGCAACAGCCTGGCACGCTATTTGCAGATTTTTGCCGACACAGGCGTTGTGGTGGATATGATCAGTCAGAGCGCTCCCCATGGCACCACGATGGATTTCAGCTTTACGGCATCCAGCAGTGACCTTCCGTTAGTGATGAAAGCCATTTCGGCAGCCAATCTGGATAAGGACGCCAAAGCGGCTCCCCTCATCAGCGTGGGCTATTCTAAGCTGAACCTGTTTGGCGAAGAGATGGTCACCAGCTGCGGTGTGGCCGCCCGTGCTCTGAATGCCCTTGCCATGGCAGGCATTGAGGTGCTGCTGATCACCACCAGTGATCTGGATATCTCCCTGCTGGTGCGGGCGGAGAACGAAGATGCCGCCTATGAAGCCCTGAAGAAAGCATACGAGCTGTAACTTCCCGGATCTGCTTCATTAAAAATTTTACAGGCAAAAAAAAGCCGGAACGGCTTCTCCGTACACGAGAAAACCGTTCCGGGCTTTTTACAATCAAATCGACAGGCCTTGCGGGGCTTATTACAGCGTCACTTTGTGGTAGACCTTTTTCCCCTTTTTTGATGACGATGCCCTTTGCCAGCTGTTCAGCGGTAAAGCTGGCCGTGGGAGCCGAAACTTTTTCCCCATCCACCAGGACGCCTCCCTGGGTGACGAGGCGGCGGGCCTCACCGTTGGAGGCAGCCAGACCGGCCTTCACCATCAAGGTCAGGATGCCGATGGAGCCATCATTCAGGTCCGCGTCCGTCAGCTGGGTGGTGGGCATGTGCTCGGTGTCAGCCTCGCCGCTGAACAGAGCACGGGCGGCGTTCTGGGCCTTGACAGCCTCTTCCTCACCGTGGACCATCTTGGTCAGCTCATAGGCCAGGATCTCCTTGGCCTCATTCAGGCGCTCGTCTTTCCAGGTGCTCATCTCGTCAATCTGCTCCAGAGGCAGGAACGTCAGCATCCGGATGCACTTCATGACATCGGCATCGCCGACATTGCGCCAGTACTGGTAGAACTCGAACGGGCTGGTCTTGTTGGGATCGAGCCAGACAGCGTTGCCAGCAGTCTTTCCCATCTTCTTGCCCTGAGAATCGGTCAGCAGGGTGATGGTCATAGCGTAGGCATCTTTCCCCAGCTTACGGCGGATAAGCTCCGTACCGCCCAGCATATTGCTCCACTGATCGTCGCCGCCAAACTGCATATTGCAGCCGTAGTGCTGGAACATGTAGTAGAAGTCGTAGCTCTGCATGATCATGTAGTTGAACTCGAGGAACGACAGGCCTTTCTCCATGCGCTGTTTGTAGCACTCGGCACGGAGCATGTTGTTAACGGAGAAGCAGGCACCCACTTCACGCAGCAGCTCCACGTAGTTCAGGTTCAGCAGCCAGTCGGCGTTGTTCAGCATCAGAGCCTTGCCCTCAGAGAAGTCAATGAAATGTTCCATCTGCTTTTTGAAGCAGCAGCATTGTGTGCAATGTCCTCCTTGGTGAGCATCTTGCGCATGTCGGTACGGCCGGAGGGGTCGCCGATCATGGTGGTGCCGCCGCCAATCAGGGCGATGGGGCGGTTGCCGGCCATCTGCAGCCGCTTCATCAGGGTCAGGGCCATAAAATGGCCGGCGGTCAGGCTGTCAGCGGTGCAGTCAAAGCCGATGTAGAATGTTGCCTTGCCGTTGTTGATGAGGTCAATGATCTCTTCGTCGGTGATCTGCGCCACCAGGCCGCGGGCTTTGAGTTCTTCGTACAAAGTCATAGAAAAATCCTCCTGTTTCTGGGGCAGAGGGAAAAGAAAACGCCCTCTGCCAAACGTGAAATTTGGCAGAGGGCGAGAAAAATCGCGGTACCACCTCTGTTTGCCGCTCCCTCACGGAAACGGCCTCACGAGTGCACTCCTCAGAGACGGAGGACACTCCTGCGTTTGTAACGCTCGCACGCGGCACAGCCTACTGGAAAATTCGTTCAGCCTGCAGCTCCGGGAGGTATTTCGCCTGCTATTCTGCACGCCCCTTGCACCAACCGGGGCCTCTCTGGGCAGAACCGTTCAGGGTACTTATTCCCGTCATCGCTTTTCACAAGGGTTAGTTTATCACACGAAAAGCGGGTTGTCAACGCCCATTCCGGGTCTGTTCCAGCATTTCGCGGGCATTGGCACGAGAAAGCTTCGTCACATGGTCGCCGGAGATGAGATGCGCCAGTGCATCCACGCGGCCGTCTTCATCCAGCGGATGGATCTCGGTATAGGTCCGCTCATTGGCGATGTTTTTCTGGATCAGCAGGTGGCAGTCCGCCAGGGCCGCGATCTGCGCCGTGTGGGTGATGCACAGAATCTGATGTCCCTCTGCACTCTGGCGCAGTACCTCACCAATACGGCTGGCTGCTTTGCCCGAAACGCCGCTGTCGATCTCATCGTAAATGACGGTCGGCACAGCGTCTTTGTCTGCCATGGCGTTTTTGATGGCCAGCGTGATGCGGCTCAGCTCACCGCCCGAGGCGATTTTCGCCAGCGGTTTGGGCGCTTCGCCGGGGTTTGTGGAGATATAAAACTCAATGCTGTCCTGCCCGTGGCTGGCCAAAGGCCCGCGGGCGTGGTGCAGAGTCATCCGCACACCGGGCATGTTCAGGAAGTCCAGTGTCCCAGAGATTCGTTTGTTCAGCTCTTCAAAGGCTTTCAGGCGGGTCTGCGTCAGTGTCTCTGCCTTTTCCCGAGCCAGAACGTACAGCCGATGCTGCTCTGCCTGCAGATGTTCTACCCCTCCTGGGAAGACTGGATCAGTTCCAGCTCCTCCCGGGCTTTCTGCCCGAACGCGATGATATCCTCGACCGTATCACCATACTTCCGTTTGAGTTTATAAATGAGATCAATGCGCTGCTCGATCTCATCCAGTTCGGCGTCATTGGTCTCATAGGCGTCCAGACGGCCGATCAGGTCTGCAGCAGCGTCTTTTGCATTGTAGTAAAGGTCCAGCAGCTGCCCGGCACTGGTCGAGAGCTCGCCGTCCAGCTGGGCGGCCGCGTCCACGGCATTGGAGGCCTCCCCAGCAGATCGACAGCACCTGGTGTCTCATCGTCACCGGAGAGCAGCGCATAGCATTGCGCGATGCGGTCCCGGATGGTAGAAGCATTGGACAGCACCTTGCGGCGGCTTTCCAGCGTCTGCTCTTCCCCGGCGGTCAGCGCGGCATCTTCGATCTCCTGCACCTGATAGCTCAACAGGTCGATACGACGCTGTTTTTCACTCGTCCGTAATCTGAGCGTCCAGTTCCCGCTCGATCTTGACCAGCTCCCGATAAACGGCATAATACTCCTGATACTCGGTACGATTCTGGGCATAGGCGTCCAGAATGCTCTCGTGGTGGACCGGGTTCAACAGTCCAACGGAATCGTGCTGGCCGTTGATGTTGATGAGCCCGCCGCACAACTCCCGCAGGATCGCTGCGGTGGCAGGCATCCCGTTGATGCGGCAGGTGCTCTTGCCCTCAGCGGTGATCTCACGGCTCAGGAGCAGTGCTTCAGAGCGCTCATACCCGGCTTTTTCCAGACTGTCCAGCACAGCAGGCGGAACATTTTCAAATGCCGCCCGGATCACCGCCTTTGCAGCACCGGTACGCACCAGATCTTTGGAGGTACGGTTGCCAAGAATGGCGTTGATGGAATCAATGAGAATGGATTTGCCCGCGCCCGTCTCGCCCGTGAGGACGTTGAGACCTTTTTCAAAATGGACATTGGCCTTTTGGATGACGGCCACATTTTCAATTTGCAGGCTGCTTAACATGCTTTGTTCTCCTGCCCTACCCTTTTTTCTTGTTAGTGCTGCCCGATGTGGTGGGTCAGCTCATTGCAGATGGTTTTGGCATCCCGTTCGGAACGCGCCACAATGAGGAACGTATCATCACCGGAAAGCGTACCGACGACATTCTTCCATTTCAAGGCGTCGAACACCTCACAGGCAGCGTTCGCCATGCCGGAGTAGCACTTCACCAGCACGACATGCCCGGCAAAATCCACCCCCAGCACCGACTCGCGGAATATCGTCTCGAACCGGCCCTGCATCTTGGGGTTGAGGCTTTCGTTGTGGCTGGAAACGTAGCGGTAGCCATCACTGGTGGCTGCTTTGACCAGGCAAAGCTCCCGGATATCCCGGGAGATGGTAGCCTGCGTGACAGCAAAGCCCTCTTCTCGCAGGTGCTCCAGCAATACCTCCTGCCGGCTGATGGGATGCTCCTGAATCAGCCGCAGAATCGTCTGCTGACGCTCGGCTTTCCCTTTGGCGTCTCCGGAAGTGGTTCGGTTCATACGCAATCCCTCTTTCGTTATCGTCTGCTCCGCAGTTTCTGGTCAATGGCCTGGAACTGGTCGGCGTTTCCAAATGTGATGAGCTGTACGATCTGGTTGGACAGGCGGATCTCGGCCGTTGCACCTGCCCGCATAGGGTAGCCGGAGACCCCGTCACAGCTGAGGAAGACCTCATCATCTGCCACCTGCCCGACACAAATGTTGATCTTGCGCTCCTGTGCGAATACCATAGCGGGGCTGGCAAGGCTGTGGGGGCAGATGGGCGTTACCACAATGCCCTTGGTCCGGGAGTCCAGGATAGGCCCGCCTGCGGCCAGCGAATAGGCTGTGGAACCTGTGGGCGTGGCCACAATGACACCGTCGCCCCGGTAATGTTCTACCAGAATATCATCGCAGTAAATGCTGAAATCAATAGCCTGCTGCAAACGGCCCTTGGTCACGACAACATCGTTCAGGGCGTGGCCTTTCCAGTTGTCTTCTCCCAGCACCCGCGCATAGAGCAGCATCCGGCTGTCCAGCGAGTACTCGCCCCTGGCAACCGCCGCCAGCTTTGTCTCCATTTCGTCCACCTCACAGGTAGCCAGAAAGCCGCAGCGGCCCAGGTTGACGCCGAGGATGGGCTTTTTGTACTCCAGCGTGAGGTTGGCTTCGTGCAGGATGGTGCCGTCGCCGCCAATGGTCAGGATGACGTCTGCCTGCTGCAGGCACTCTTTTTTTCCGGCAGGTAAGAAACGCCCATGGTGTTGCAGCTGGCCTGCAGTTCTTCCCGCATCAGGACATGGGAGCCATGGTTGAGCAGGATCTGCGCGGCACGCACAGCAATGACATCCGCCAACTGTTTGTCAGGGTTCGGGGAGATCATAACGGTCATACGGCGTTTCCTCCTGCCAGTTTATTTGTCCAGCGTGGAATGGCTTGCAGCAACCACCTGCTCGGCCACAGAATCATCCAGAACGCCGGGCTGCTCACTCTTCTGTACAAACATCAAGTACTCAATGTTGCCCTCAGGGCCCTTGACGGGGCTGAAATCCAGCCCGCATACTTTGAACCCGTTGGCGGCTGCGTAGCCCATGGCATTGTGCAGCACTTCGCGGTGGGTAGCCGGGTCACGCACGACACCGTTCTTGCCAACTTTCTCGCGGCCAGCCTCAAACTGAGGCTTGACCAGGCAGACACCCATGGCGTCCGGCGTAGTGATCGCCTGTGCCACCGGGAAAATATGATGCAGCGAGATAAACGAGACATCCACGCTGAAAAACTCAATGGGCTCTTCCAGCATATCAGGGGTAACATTGCGGATGTTCGTCCGCTCCATATTCACCACCCGCTCGTCGGTGCGCAGGCTCCAGGCCAGCTGGCCGTAGCCAACATCCACCGCGTAGACCTTGACCGCACCGTTCTGCAGCATACAATCGGTAAAACCGCCGGTCGAGGCACCAATGTCCATACAGACTTTTCCATTCGGGGTCAGCGGGAAGCACTGCATGGCTTTTTCCAGCTTCAGGCCGCCGCGGCTGACATAACCGATATCATGGCCACGCACTTCCACTTTGGCATCTTCTTTGATCATTTCACCGGCTTTGTCCACTTTCTGCTCGTTGACAAAGACAACACCTGCCATGATCATGGCTTTGGCGCGCTCACGGCTCTGGATGAGTCCGTGCTGCACCAGATATTGGTCCAATCGAATTTTCAAACCTTGGCCTCTCCTTTCGCTTCCGGGGCCTGTACGGCCTCCCGCACCGCCTGTGCCAGATGCTCCGCATCCAGCCCGGTCACCTGCTTGATCTGGGGCACCGTGGCATGGGGCAGGCAGAGCTGCTCCACCGCTGTGTGAATGTATCTGCCGTTCCATCCGGCGTGCTGCAGGGCCATTTCCAGATGCTCTCCAATGCCGCCGCAGGCGACGCACTCTTCCGCCATCAGAACAACGTCATACCGCATGATCTCGCGGATGAGTTCTTCCGTAAAGGGAAGATCTTCACGAGCTTGTAAACATCACAGGGGATGTTTTCCGCACCCAGCAGCTTTGCCGCGTTCAGTACATCCTCCACTTCGTCCGCATAGCTGACCAGAACGATCTTTGCGCCCGGCGCAGTGTAGAGGTGATCGTACTCCTTACCCGAGCAGCCATACTGCGCCAATGCCTTGCTCTCCCCGCCGCGCGGGTAGCGGATGGCGCGGGGGCCCTGCATCTCATTGCTCAGCAGAATGGGGAGCCAGTATTTGAGCTCTGCATAGTTGGAGGGAGAATAGATGGGCATCCCAACCTGGCTGAGGAATGCCGGGTCATAGATGCCCTGATGCGTCTCACCATCGGCCGGGACAAAACCGGCACGGTCAATGGCGAAGACCACATTCTCTTTCAACAGGTTGACGTCATGAATGATCTGATCGTAGGAACGCTGGAGGAATGTGGAATAAATACACACCACCGGGAGCATTCCCTGGCTGGCCAGACCGGCCGCAAAAGTCACAGCGTGCTGTTCTGCCATGCCAACATCAAAAAAAGCGCTTGGGGTGCGTATGGTAGAAGAACTGCAGGCCAGTGCCATATTTCATGGCGGCGGTAATGGCACAGATCTTCTCATTCTCACTTCCCTGCTTATTGAGCAGGTTGCCAAACACGGTCGAGAACGATTCTTTCGGAGCTACCTCCGGGTCCGGGATACTGTGAACCAAATCAAAGGTCGAAACGCCATGGAAGTTGCCGGGGTTTGCCTCTGCCGGGGCGTAGCCCTTGCCCTTTTTGGTCACAACATGGAGGAAATGGGGGCCGGGCTGGCTGCAGATGGCGCGCAGCGTGCGCTCCAGCTCTGCTTCGTTATGGCCGTCATTGGGTCCGAAATAATGGAACCCCATATCCTCAAACATGGTAGAATGGTACATGGCCCGGCGCACCATGCTCTTACCGCCCTGAATGGCGGATTTGAGCGGCGGACCGACCACGGGGACCCCATCCAGAAACGTCCGGACGTTCTCTGTTGCATCAATGTAACGGCTCGTGGTGCGCAGATGGCTGAAATACCGTGCCAGCGCACCAACGTTTTTGGAAATGGACATCTTGTTGTCGTTGAGGACCACCAGCAGGTTGTCCAGCCCGCCAATGTTGTTCATCCCCTCGTAGACCATGCCGCCCGTGAACGAGCCATCGCCAATGACGGCAACCACATGGCCCGGCTCCCCCCGCAGTTTCCTGGCCCAGGCCATGCCAATAGCCAGGGAGAGCGAGGTGTTGCCGTGACCCGCCACAAAGGCGTCATGGACGCTCTCTTTTGGGTTGGGGAAACCGGAAATGCCATCCAGCTGCCGCAGCTTGGCAAAGCCCTCCCGGCGGCCGGTCAGCAGTTTATGGGTATAGCACTGATGACCGACATCAAACACGATCTCGTCTTTCGGCGTTTCCAATACGCGGTGCAATGCAACAGTCAGCTCTACCGCACCGAGGTTGGAGGCGAGATGTCCACCTGTTTTGGAAACATGATCCAGCAGAAATGCCCGGATCTCTTCACACAGCTGATTGACCTGCCCGCTCGAAAGCTTTTTTTTCAAATCGCTAGGCTGTGAAATTTTTTTTTTCGAGCAAAGGAAAATTCATAGCTCCACGTCCTTCTCATTTTTCTTCCTGAAAATTCTCACACCGGGCTCATCGGGTAAAGGAGCCCTACCGCAACGACCAGAACGCCTGCCACCACCTGCAGCGGTGTATGGCCGACCATCTCTTTCAGGTGCATGTTCTGCAAAAACGGCGAATTTTGCTCACTGATGTCGATCCACTGCTCGATCATCTGGTTCAACACCTTGGCCTGCTCGCCGGTCTCATGCCGCACGCCCATGGCGTCGTGCATGGTGATAATGGCGACAACACTTGCAACTGCAAAGATCGAGGAGCCGACTCCCGCGCTGCGTGCCGTTGCGATGACCATTGCACAAACGGTCGCGCTGTGTGCGCTGGGCATACCGCCGTCGCCCCACATCCGCTCCAGCTGAAATTTGCCGAGCAGGATAAAATTGATGATCGTCTTGAGCACCTGGGCTACAAACCAGCCCAGAAGCGATACGGTCAGGATCTCGTTTACCGAGAACAGATCTTTGATCAGTTGCATGTTTTGTCCACCTTCTTGTGTATTTCCTCAGCTGCGCCGGACCAGAAGCTCCCTGGCCAGCTCCACCAGGAACGCGCTCTTCTCCCCGAACTCCCGGTGGAGCGAAGCGCAGGTCTCGTCGTTCAATTTCTTGGCCAGCTCCATAGCGCCGTCTGTGCCAAACAGGGTCACAAACGTGGTCTTGCCGTTCTCGCTATCGCTGCCAATGGGCTTGCCCAGCTGCTCCTGTGAGCCGACTACATCCAGCACGTCATCCACGATCTGGAACACCAGACCGATGCCGTACGCATAGTCTTCCAGCTCTTTGCTCTGCTGTTCCGTTGCCTGTGCGGCGGCGGCACCCATCTGGATGGCAGCATTGATGAGCGCACCCGTCTTGTGGCGGTGGATCAGGCGCAGTTGTTCTTCGGTGGCGGCAAGTGCCTCATATTTGAGGTCCAGCTCCTGGCCGTAGACCATGCCGTGGCTGCCAGCCCCCATGCCCAGTGCCTGTGCGGCACGGACACGGATCTCAGCCGAAGCCGGAGCGTGTGCAATGGCGTTGAATGCTTCCGTCAGCAGGACATCGCCGGCCAGCATGGCAGTGGCTTCTCCAAATGCCTTGTGGCAGGGAGGGTTTGCCGCGGCGCAGGTCATCGTTGTCCATGCAGGGCAGGTCATCATGGATGAGAGAATAGCAGTGCAGCATCTCGACCGCCGCCGCAAACTGCTCGGCTGCCTCGGCATTGCCATGGAGCATATCGCAGACGGACAGCACTAGCACCGCACGGATGCGCTTGCCGCCGCTCATCAGGCTGTAGCGGGCCGCGCGGCAAACCTCGGATTCCTCCGGCAGGTAGGTATTGCAGGCGGCTTCCAGTGCACGGTTGACCCGGGCAAGATATTCATGATACTGCTTTTCGTAATCCATATGGACTTCCTCCTTCAATCGTCGGCTGCAGCTGGCTTTGCCGCGCTGCGTTTTGCGTCGATCTCGTCGATCTGCAGAGAGACTTTTTCCAGCGTCGCTTTGCAGTATTCCATCAGTGAGGCCGCTTCCGCGTACAGCTTGACCGATTCGGCCAGTGTGGTATCCTCACTTTGCATCTGGGTTAAAATCGTATCCAGACGGGCCATCCCGTCCTCAAAGGTTTTGGGTGCTCTCATCTTGTTCCTCCACGGAGATGACTGTGCAATGTGCAAGTTTTGCAGCTCCCCGCACAGTGACAGTATCTCCTGCACGCAGAGAATCCGCGGTGCAGAGCTTTTTGTTTTTATCGTAGAGCATGGCATAGCCGCGGGCCAGCACCTGATAAGGGCTCAGGGGAGCCAGCCAGGGCCGCGGCGTGGCCGAGCTGCTCTTTTTGTTACGGAGCTTTTGCTGCATCGCCTGCTGAAGCTGCTCCTGCCGTGCAGCAAGGCTCTGCCGCCGAGCGGTCAGCGGAGTGCGTACCGCTTCCGGCGAAAGCGTCTGCTCCGCCTGCATAAGCTCATTATAGCATATTTTCAGCTGGTTTTGCATTATATTCTGAATATTTTGTTCCAGGTTGTATAATTTGCGCGCCAGTTCCGCCCTGTCTGGTACAGCCAGCTCTGCTGCTGCAGAGGGGGGTAGGCGCACGCTGATCTGCAACAAAGTCCAGAATCGTGAAATCGATCTCATGTCCGATGGCACTGATGAGGGGCGTTTTGCAGCGGTAAGCTGCCCGGGCAATGATCTCCGCGTTGAAGACCCAGAGGTCTTCCCGACTGCCGCCGCCACGGGCCACAATGATGGTGTCCACTTCCCCGCTTTTATCCAGCCGGTCGATGGCGGCTGCAATCTCTTTGGCGGCTTCAAAGCCCTGCACGTTGACCGGGCAGAGCAGCAGCCGCACCGCAGGCCAGCGGCGGGAGATGATGTTGCGGATATCCTGCAGCGCAGCTCCCGTTTTGCTGGTAACGATCCCGATGCATTTGGGATAAGCAGGCAGCGTCTTTTTTGTGCTCTAGAGCAAACAGGCCCTCTTGTTCCAGCTTTGCTTTCAGCTGCTCAAAAGGCCAGCTGTGCGGAGCCGATGCCATCCGGAAACATATCGTTGACATAGACCTGAAATGCACCATCCCGCTCATAAAGGGTGGCACGGCAGCGGACGATGACTTTCATTCCCTCTTCCGGGCGGAAGCCAAGCCGCCGCGCGTCCGAGCGGAACATGACCGCTTTCACACTGCTGGCCTCATCCCGGAGGGAAAAATAGCAGTGTCCGCTCCGGGAATTCTGCACAAAATTAGCGATCTCACCTCGCAGAGCCAGATCAAACAAAATGTCGTTTGCATCCAGAAGTGTTTTGACATACTGGTTCAGGGCGGAAACCGAGATCACTTCAGCCATAATCCGGCCTCCCGTGCCGCCAGGATCGAAACTCCAATGGCGTTATCGCTGGAGTACTGTCCCGGCACAAAGTAGACCCTGGGCAGACGCTGCTGCACCCAGGCATGGATGATATCGCTGCTCATCACGCCGCCGGCGCAGACCACGGGGAGCCCGGGATATTCTTTCTGGGCCGCTTTTGTCATTTTCACAACGGTATCGGCCACGCAGAGCAGGCAGTACTTGCAGACATACTCCGGGCTTTTGCCTTCTTTGAGCAGGGCATTGCACTGATTTTCCAGCCCGGAGAGGCTGCACTGCATCCCTCTGACACTGGATCTTGGCTTGATAGGCTCGGTACAGTTTGCCGCAAGGTGAGAAACTTCCGCACCCGCCGGGAAGCCAAAGCCCAGTTTGACACCCACCCGATCCACAGCCTGTCCGGCATAGAGGTCTGTGCTGGTGCCAAGGGTCTCGATGCGTCGGACTTCATCACAGAGCAGCAGGTCGGTGGTGCCGCCGGAAATATGAAACAGCAGCACTTTCTGGCGGAACAGTTTGTCCCCCTCCGCAGCAAAAAAGCGCGGCGGCCGCATGGCCCTGCTGGTGCGTCGTATGGATGAGCGGGATGCCCCGGGCCAGCGCAAAGGCCGTGGCCGCGTTGACACCTGCCAGGAAGCAGGGCATATAACTTCCCTCCACCGGACGCGGTTTCTGGGAGACGCCTACCGCTGCGATTTGGGTCAGATCAAACTCATGACCAAGCTCTTCCAGCATTTCCGGGAGTGCTACCGTGTGGTGGAACAATGCATCACTCTGGCGCAGCCCAAGTTGGCCCTCCTTGACCGGGAGAAACCGCTTCTTTGCGCAAACAACCTCTCCGGCTGTATCAAAAACGGCCAGAGAGGTTGCATAGTTGCTTGTGTCGATTCCAAGTGTGTAACAGCTCACAGCTCTTCAGACTCCATCGCATCGGCGGCATCGAGCCCTTTCTCGCGGGCTACTGCACCCAGCAGACCGTTAACGAACTGGTAGTCCTCGTCCGCGCCGTATTTCTTGGTCAGCTCAACCGCCTCGTTGATGACAACGCCAGGCTTTTTTCTCGTCGCCGTACAGCATCTCTGCCAGAGCAAGACGCAACACGGTCAGGCTGACACGGGGCAGACGCTCCATGGTCCAGTTGCGCAGATGGTCACGGATGAGGTCATCCACCTCAGCCGAGTGGCCGTAGTAAGCGCGCAGCAGGCGCTGACCGAACACATCCACAGGATGCTCTTCGTCGCACTCTGCGTGGTTATCGAGTGCTTCTTCCAGAGCGATATCACCAAAGGTCTGAGAAAATGCCAGCAGAAAGGCATTTTCGCGGGCTTCACGACGGGGCAAAATTTTATCCATAATATTCCTCTCGCAGCAGGGCGTTCCGCGGCCACAGCCGCAGAAGCCCTGCTTTTGTTTTTATTCACATTCTTTGGGGTTGATCAGTCGATTGCGGCATCCTGTGCCGGAGCAAGGCCCGCAATCACAAGGTCTACACGGCTGACGGTGACGTTCGTCATGTTCTGGACGGCTGTTTTGACGTTTTCCTGCACCTTTTCCGCCACGGAGGGGATGCGCGCGCCGAATGCGACGACGAGATGCAGGGTGATCTCATCCGTGCCATCCCGCATTTCTACCGTAACAGGAGACTGCACGTTCGCACGCTCCAAAAGTCTTTTACTTTCCGGTTCTGGCTGCCGCAGGAAACTTCTGCAACGCCCGCTACTTCCAATGCGGCACAACGCGCAATCTTACCCAGGACTTCGGTCGAAATCTGCAGGCTGCCGCCTCTAAGATCAATATTCTGTAATTCCATTCTATGGTCCTCCATCCAAAATGAGCGCAAAATCATTCTATTTTGTTTTGGTCTGTGCAGAGAATTCTCCCTGCCATTGAATGCTTACTGTTATTATACCATTCTTTCTGCATTTTCACAACACCTTACTTCACTTCTACCACAGTGATATTCTGGGCGGTCACAGAGCTTTTACTCAAAACGATGTCCCGGATCTGTGCCACCTGTGCCGCTGTCAGAGCGTCACCGGAGGTCATCACGGTAAGGTCTGCCCGGCCGGACTGCAAAAAGCACAGGCAGTCTGCAAAACCTTTGGCTTTGACCAGCGTTTCGATCTCATTTTCCGCATTGAGGTCTTCCAGGTTTCCGGTCAGTTGCTGCGCGTAGGATTTCTTTTCCTCGGCGGAGAGGTTGGAGCTTTTGAGCGTTTTCTGGATGGTATCCAGTGCGGCATCGTGGGCTTTTTTCCCGCTTGAGGCGGGCTTCTTCAAAAAATTTGGAGCCGGAGTCGTTTGCCACGCTGACAAGCTGTGCCTCGCCGTAATTCTTGTTGGCACTGGAAACCGCTTCTGCTTCCGTCATCAACCCATCCGTGATGGGAGAAGCCGCAACAGCCTCCGCTTCCGTCTCGACCACAGCGGCTGAAACATTGACCGCATCTTCATTCAGGCTGACTCCGGTGCGGGAATATTGCCAGTTAAGGTAAACTGCTACCACCAGAGCGGCGGCCAATGTAATGGCAGTGGCCTTGCGGGTCGTACTTTTTGCAGTGGCTCTCATGTTCGTTCCTCCTTGCAAATACAAATCGCAAATACAAATCAGTTTCGGGTACGGCGCTGCTCCACACAGACGCGGTTGGACGGAACATCCAGCAGGGCACCTACCAGCTCTGTGATGCGGGAGGCGACCCGGACATCTCCGCCGCCCTCGCAGACGACCGCCACACCGCAGATGGTCGGTAGATAAACAGTTTGTGCCAGCGCGGTCCCGTCATCCAGCAGCACATGGGTCTGTTGTTCCTGGGTCTGTCCCGAGAGCGTGTCCAGAGCATAGATGGTCTCCTCCTCCGCTTTCCAGTGTGAGCATCACAGTGGTCTTTCCTGCTCCCTGTACCTGCTCGATCAGCTCTGTCAGCTGCTGCTCCAGCTGTGTTTTGTAAGTACCCTCCTCCGGAGATACAGCCTGCGGTGCCGCCGGGGCTTTTGCCGGAAACAACTCTGAAAGCAAAATGAGTGCCATGGCGATGCAGCCCAGAACCAATGCAAGCCGTGCACGGTTCTGCTTTTTCAGCAGGGTTTGCAGCCACTTCCTCAGTTCCGAAAGTTCTGGCTTCATGGTGTTTCCTCCCCCGCTGCAGCGATCCGGATCTGTTTCGGCAGCAGCTGAAGCTTTTCCTGCAAAAGGCACCTGCCTGCTGCCGTTCTTCCGCGGTACAGTTTGCCGGGAGCGTCATTTGTGCGGAACAAATAGCGACAACCGAATCGGTCTCTTTCAGCATCACGGCTACCGAAGCTTCTCTCCCGGTTTTCGTGTACCACTGTTCCGCAAGTGTCTGTTCCAGCTGCGCCTGCGTCTGCGCTAAAATGGCCGTTTCGGGCGATGCAATGGAAACCGGCTCCTGCACTGGAACTAAAAACGCCCGGAGCTGCACATGAGCTTGCGGCACGGTGCGGGCAAACACTACTAGAATATATAGCCCTGCCACGGCTTTTATGCACCGCCGGGCCCAGGTGCTGCCCGCCAGTTGCGTGGTCAGCTCTGCACAGATACAGGCGATACAGAAAATCGCCACGGCCCGTTCCAACGGCTGCATTTACCCACCTCCCGCAAGAAACAAAAATACCGTTCCCATTATAAATAATCCAAAGAAAAGCGCGGTTGCTGCCGCCATACAACGGACAGCTTCGGCAAAGCAATCCAGTAAGGCCTTACAGCGGATGTTCCCTGTCAGGCTGCAAAGCAGGCTGCATCCGCACAAAAGAGCCAGCTGGAGCATCATGCCGAGATACAACGGGAAAAATTCCGCCCCAAGAAACGCGATGGCCGCAAGGCCGAGGCCGCTTTTCAAGAGCTGGATTCCTGCGAGAAACGCTTCTGAAACATCGCTTAAAGTCTGCCCTACAATGGGGACGCTCCCGGCCAGAAGCTGGCCTGTGCGGAGCGCGGCACGGTCCAGCTGCAATGCTGTAATCCGCTGCAACCCCAGCAAAAGTGCCAGAAACTTCCCCGCCCAATGAAGTGCCTGGCGCAGCAAAGCTCCTGTACTTTGGCAGAAAGCGGCAAGCCCGTGATCTGTGCTGATGCAGCAGGCCATGCTGAGAGCCAGATAGCATTGCAGCAAGGGCCGGACAAATGCTGTCAGGCACTGCGCCAGAAAGCAGAGGATCGTCAGAAAAAATCCGCTGGCCGCGCTGCCTGCTGCCGTTTCCCCACCCATGGTCAGGACTCCGGCATAGACCGGGAGAAACCCCAGCAAAAAGCCGCGCCACTCTCCCATCTGTGCACAGAGCTGTTCCGCAAGCGTGAGGAGCTTGCTCCAGAGGAGAACACCGCACCCACCTGCCGCGATCAGATCAAGCAGTTCGCCGTTGGTGGTCTCACTTGTCAGAAAAGACAAAAGCGCAGCAAGGAGCAAAAATAACAGCACATCCGTGCTGCCGCGCAGTGTCTCCTGCAAGGCAGCTGCCATGGAACCGTGGAAGAACTTTTTAAGGCATCGAGCGGGGCATCCGCAAAATCCGAAATGCTTACCGGGCTTTGTTCGAGGTAAGGCTGCCACTGTTCTGCCCCGGGGATGCCGGATAGAGTTGTTTCGTCCAGAGCCAGTGCCGCCGGGGGAATGATGCAGAGGCTTGTCCAGACCAGAAAAAGGGCAAAAGAAGCTTTTTAAATCCATGTTGTTTCATCCAAGAACACTCCAGATCCGTTGTCCGATCTCTTCCAGCAGCGGCCACGCCGCCGCCAGCACCAAAAGCCGCCCAGCCAGCGCAGCGCACCATGCCAGCGATTCCGCTCCGGCTTCCTCGCAGAGCGTCCGTGCGTAGTCGGTCAGCAGAACGATGCCCGTACAGCGCAGCAGACAGCCGTATGCATCTCCGCCGGCGCGCTGCTCCAACCGGACAAGCCCGGAAAGAACACTTTGCGCGGCACTCCCGACCCGGGCCAGCAAAATCAGGGCCGCAGCCATAGAAACCAGCAGTGAAAAAAGTCGGGGCACTTTTCTGGAACAGTGCGTACAAAACTGCCGCCAGCACGGCAATGGCAAGGCTGGAAAGAGCAAGGCTCATAGTGCGAATAAAGATTTTATGGTGACAAACAATGCGCTGATCTGCTTGACCAGAATGGACAACACTACCACAAGCCCGGCCAATGTCGTCATCATGGCCTGATCTTCCCGGCCGGAGCGGATCAGCAACTGGTTGAGCACCGCTACGATGATGCCGATGGCCGCAATTTTGAAAATGAGATCAATTTCCATTGCCCGGTTTCCTCCCTGTATTTGAAACGAAGTTTTGCGCTTTAAAAAGGAGAATGGCTGCCGTAAGTCCAAGAAGTATCCCGAGTTTCGGGGCAAGCACCAGGCGGCTCTGCGCAGCTTTTTCCTGCTGCTGCAAAAAGCTGCGGAAGCGCTCTTGATAAAATGCCAGCCTGCTGCACGCCTGTTCTGCTTCCGTATGGCCAAGGGCGGAAAAACACTCCGCAAAGCAGGCGGCTTCCTGCGGAGAGAAACTCTGCGGTGGAATGGCTGTCTGAATCATTTGGGCGGAGCAGAAGAGTTTGTGCTCACGCTGTAACTTTTTCGCCAGCATGTTCAGGTCAGCCCGGCGGAATGTGATCTCCTGCTCGATCTCCTCCAGGAGCGCAATGGTTTGCCGGAGTGCTTCCAGATGCTCCTGCATGCGGATGCAGACGGCATCCCCTGCGCACCAGCCGCACACCACCAAAAAGAATGTGCCCACCAGCCGTAAAGCCGTCATAATATCCGCACCGCGGCAACCTGACCCGGATGATCCCGGCCACGAAGCAGCACGGCAGCCTGCAACGCCCCGCAGGCTCGGAACTCCTGCAGCTGTGGGCGGCAGAATGCTTCTTCCCAGCTGGAGGCATGGAGAGTGGCAATAATGGCGGCACCGCTGAACATTCCCTGTTCCAGCGCCCGGACTTCTTCCGTGCCGCCAAGCTCGTCCAGCAGGATAAACTGGGGCGAGAGGGTGCGCAAAGCCATCTGGACAGCCATTGCCTTGGGCAGGCCTGAAATTTCATCAACGGCCATGAGTTTCTGCTCGTAAGGGACGGTGGCTCCGGGCAGATTTCCCGGCGTTCATCAATAACGCAGACGGTTTTGTCCTGTGCGGCCAGTGCCCGAGCTATGCTGCGCAAAAGGGTGGTTTTGCCACTGTCCGGCTCGCCGATCAAAAGCACCCCCGTCAGCCTTTGTTCCAGCAGGCTGCGCAGTTCTTCTGGTAAGGTAATCCATTTCCACCGGGCAATGCGGAGGTTGACTGAGTGGAGCTGCTGCAAAACCGCGCCCTGTGCTGGATGCAGAAAAAAGCGTCCGCCAAGACCTGCCCGGCAGCCATTTGGCAGGGTGACATACCCTTGTGCGACTTCCGCCTGATGGGTGTGGACGGAGCCGTCGCAGAGCGTGAGGAAAATCTCATCCATCTGCAACTGGGTCAACACGATTTGCCGGAGCGCCGGGATGCGGGCCGACGTGCAGAGAACGCCGGAAATGGTCATCTGCACCGGACAGCCCACCCGCAGCCGAATCTCATGGACCTGCTCTGCCAGTTCAATCGGGGAGTTCTGCCAGCGGCCGGGAAAGCCAGCTGGGCAGAGACTGAATCGCGCGGTAATACTCGTCCATTTTATTTCCCCTTTCCGGATGGTTTTGGATTTTAGTCCTCTTGTCCTCACTGTATGGCGGTAGGCTTGCATTTAGAACCGCAGCAAAAAAGCAGCCCCACGGTGGAGCACTTTCCACGGTAAGGCTGCTTGCAAGATTTGATTTGAATTTTAATTTTCCAGCATGGCAAGGAATTCCGCTTCTGTCAGGACGGTCACCCCCAGGGATTGCGCCTTGGTCAGTTTGGAACCGGCTGCCGCACCCGCTACGACATAAGAAGTCTTTTTGGAAACAGAGCCGCTGGCCTTGCCGCCGTTCTTCACGATAAGAGCTTCCGCCTCGTTACGGGAAAGAGTTTCCAGTGTGCCGGTGACCACCAGTGTTTTCCCGGCCAGCTTGTCACCCTTGGGTTCCCCTTTCCACTGCATGTTAACGCCCGCGTCGGCCAAGCGGTGGATAAGATCGGTAGTTCCATCCTTGGCGAAGAACTCCACCACGCTCTGAGCCATCACACCGCCAAAGCCGTCGATCTCGCTGATGCTTTCGATGGTGGTTCCCGGATGGCCTGCATGGAGCCAAAATGCTCCGCCAGCAAAGCAGCGGCCTTATCCCCGATGTTGCGGATGCCAAAGCCAAAGAGGAGCTTGTCCAGATTGTTCTGCTTGGAGCGCTCAATGGCCTGCAGCAGATTGGCGGCACTCTTTTCCTTGAATTTTTCCAGTGTCAGCAGCTGCTCCATCGTCAGAGTGTAAATATCTGCCGCTGAGTGGACAAGACCTTTTTCAACCAATTGGGTGGCAACTGCCGTGCCAAGGCCATCAATATCCATGGCATCACGGGATGCAAAATGAATGAGGTTGCGCAGAGCCTGGGCCGGGCATTCCGGGTTGACACAGCGCAGGGCAGCTTCATCTTCCAGATGAACGACTGGTGCCCCGCAGGAGGGGCAGATCTCCGGCATCTGATAAGGCTCTGCATCCTCTGCATGCCTGGTCACACCGATGACTTCTGGAATGATATCGCCCGCCTTACGCACCTGAATGGTGTCGCCATGCAGAGGCCAAACTGTTTGATGAAATCCTCGTTGTGCAGAGTGGCGCGGGCAACGGTGGTGCCGGCGAGGAAAACCGGGTCAAAACAGGCGGTGGGCGTCAACACACCGGTGCGGCCAACCGCCACATCAATGCTGCGCAGAACCGTTTCCTTGACCTCCGGTGGGTACTTGAATGCAATGGCCCAGCGCGGGAATTTATTGGTGGAGCCCATCAAATCGCGCTGGGCGAAATTGTTGACCTTGATGACCGCACCGTCCATATCAAAATCGAGCTTGGAACGATTCTGGCCGATCTGTTCGATCTCCGCGATGGCATCCTCAATATCATGAACGACGTGGTAGCGCGGCGAGACCGGGAGGCCCAGACTCTTGAGGTAATCCAGACTTTCGGCGTGGGTGGTCAGCTCCTTGCCGCGAATCTGCTGAACATTGAAGATAAAGATGGAAAGGCCACGGCTCCCGGTGATCTTTGCGTCTTTCTGGCGCAGAGAACCGGCGGCTGCGTTCCGCGGGTTTTTGAACGGAGCAGCACCCTGCAGCTCCTGCTCGGCGCAGAGGTGCTGGAACGCCTCATGGGGCATATAAACCTCGCCGCGCACCTCGAGAAACTCTGGAGCTCCCTCCAAATGCTTCGGGATGCGGCGGATGGCTTTGACATTGGCCGTTACATCTTCACCGACAACACCATCGCCACGGGTAGAAGCCCGAACCAGCTCGCCGTTTTCATATTCCAGGCTACAGGAAAGACCATCAATTTTGATCTCGACCACATATTCCGGGGTGACACCGGCTTCCTGGACGCGATGGTCAAAGTCCCGCAGCTCATCAAAGGAAAACGCATCCAGCAAGCTTTCCATCTTAACGGCATGGGTCACCTTGGCAAAGCGCCCGCTGGGTGTACCACCCACATGCTGCGTAGGAGAAGCGGGCGTGACCAGCTCCGGATAGGCAGCCTCCAACTCTTTCAGCTCCCGCGTCAGGGCATCGTATTCAAAATCCTCCAGTTCAGGGGCGTCCTGATCGTAATAGAGGCGGTTGTTTTTTCAATGACCGTGCGCAGCTCCTGCACACGCTGCTTTGCCTGTTCCAGTTCCAACATGGTGTCTTCTCCCTTTGAAAATACTCTCTTTTACCAGTGTATTATACCACAACCGGCCCTCTTTTTTCAGCCCCAAGACAGAAGAAAAAACGTTCTGCATAGCGGTGCCGATTTTTTGAAGTTGCAGACAAAACTACTCAATTATTGCGTGAAATTGGCATTTCAATACAACTTGTATTTTTCGCGTTCTAGATGTCGGATTTAAGCCCCCGACAGTTGATTTAAAATCAATAACTGAAAAATACAAATTGTTATATTCGAATTATATAGCGATTTATCGATATTATTTTTGATAAAATTGGACATGGATTTTTGTGCCCATCTTGCAATCGCAGCTTCAAGACAACAAAAAAGAACCCCAGAAAGGCTCTGGAGTTCTTCAAGTTCGTATTCTTCTGAATGAAATATCAGGCTGATTTCTTTACTGCAATGCTGTTTTCATACAACTCATGCGGTGCAATGTCCTGCCCCTCTGGCCACTCGATTCCAATGCCACCGGGCAGCATCTGAACCGCATTAAAATATCCAGCATCCTGAAGCTGCCCGTACCATGGTCCAGTTGCATATGGCGCCACATCAAAAATTTTCACTTCACCCGTTTCATAAAACAGCTGAAGTTTCATTTGAGGCATTGGCTCAACCTTTGTCAGCCGCGGCTGCAACATAAAAATCACTCCTTACTTCAAAGGATCAATCCGGAAAAACTGTTCGCCATTACTCAACAGCTTCCAGTTTGCCGCCAGATCATCTTTGTGAATTTCCATCCAGGCATCCAGAAGTTTCATCTGACTTTTGGGCAATTTTCCCTCCAGCACCGTTCCATCCAAGGCGACAACAACTTCCTGTCCAGAATATTCAGCGTGAATGTGCGGCATATTATACTTGCCACCGATCTCGCGATACATTCGGACAATGATGCCATAAAACATACACAATACCGGCATTTTAAAGCACCTCCAGTATTTCTTTTTCGGTTTTATTATACCAGATATCATTTTAAAAATAAAGGTTTCACCGCACTCCAAACGGATTTTCCGCGCTCTTTCGGCAAATGCCAGGCATCTCTGTTTCCAGAAAGTTCCGCCAGATATCATCTGATTCTTTGTGCTCCAGTGTATACCCCAGCAGCCTCCTCGGGCTGGTCTCGAATATCTTTGCCAGCTTTTTGAGATTCGTGACGAAGCCAAACATATCCCCTACACGGAGGAAGAGATGGCGCTGTTCTGGGCCAACGTCGGAAAATATCCTGATATCGACCTAATATTGATCCAGTGTTATTCTGGCTGGCGTCCAAGAGAGCTCTGTTATTTACGCCTCGATGACGTCGATTTAAACGCTCGCACTTTCACAGGCGGCCTAAAAACAAATGCGGGAAAGAACCGCGTCGTGCCGATTCATCCCCGCATCTTCGATTTGGTCCAAGCCCGCTATCAGAAATCTGTCGAGCTTGGAAGCCCCTATTTGTGTTCTTATTTCGCAAAAGGTAAAGTGCGCCAAGTTCGCTACACGAGATACTGGATGCACTATCAAAATATCCTTACTGCACTCAATCTCAATCCTGAGCATAAGCCCCACGATGGCCGGAAGCATTTCATCACCATGGTTAAAAAAATACGACATGGATGAATACGCCATCAAGCGAATCGTCGGTCATTATATCAAAGACCTGACCGAACGAGTTTATACAGAGTGTAATATCGAATGGCTTCAAAATTAGATTAAAAAGATTCCATAATTTCCAGCATTTTTCTTTACTTTCCACCTCTGAAAGTGTAGAGAAAATGTAGGAGTTGCGCGTTTTTAGCCTCATTTTTTCGCTATGGGCTGCTACTGTTTTGACGCACCACCGTGGTTTACTACGCCGAGTTTAAATACTGATCGTATTGCAAACGTCAATCAGCACAGGATCAAGGCTCTTGGTCATTTCGAGAGCTTCATCCACGGGGTAGTCCACGAGGTGCTCACCTTTCATACCGACGATGCGGTTGTATTTGCCCTGTTCCAGCAGGCAGACTGCATGATAACCCATCGCAGAAGCGTTTACACGGTCACGCAGAGTGGGAGAACCGCCGCGCTGGACGTGGCCCAGAATGGTAGCACGGGTGTCGATGCCGGTGCGGGCCTGGATCTCGTTGGCGATCTCCTGCGAGTGGCCAATGCCCTCTGCCACGATGACGATGAAGTGGCGCTTACCGGTGCGCTGGGTCTCCACGATCTTATCCAGAATGTCGTGCTGCATATCGAACTCTTTTTCCGGCAGCAGAACCGCCATAGCGCCGGAAGCGATGGCGACGTTCAGAGCAATGTAACCGGCGTTGCGGCCCATGACCTCGACGACGCTGCAGCGGTCATGGCTCTGGGTGGTGTCGCGCAGCTTGTCGATCATCTCCAGTGCGGTGTTTAGCGGTATCGTAACCGATGGTGTAATCGGTGCAGGCAATGTCGTTGTCGATGGTGCCGGGCAGGCCGATCATCGGGATGCCGCGGTGTGCCAGCTCACGGGCACCACGGTAAGAGCCGTCACCACCAATGACGACCAGAGCATCGATGCCGAGCTCACGGCACTTTGCAGCGCCCTTATCCTGACCCTCTTTGGTCTTGAACTCCAGGCAGCGGGCAGTATACAGGATGGTACCACCTGCCGAGATGATGTTCGAGACACTGCGCAGGTTCATCTCAAAGCACTCGCCGTTCAGCAGGCCGTTGTAGCCGCGCTGAATGCCGATCATACGGAAACCCTTGTGCAGGCCGGTACGAACCACGGCACGGACCGCGGCGTTCATGCCAGGAGCGTCACCGCCACTGGTCAGAACGCCAATCGTCTTGATTTGCTTTTCCATAGAGAGATTCCCTCCAATTTGTTTCTTTCACGCATCATGCCGAACGACGTCTCCCATTCTGTTGGACGCCGCCCAATGCTTCCTCTTACGATTGCTTGCCTCGTTTATTATATCACAAACCCAGCTTTTTGAAAACTCTTAGCACATCCCGTTTTGTGCATAAAGCGTGCACAGAGATGTCATTTTGTTGCAACATTGCATGCTCCCACCACCCGCTTGAGCTCCTGGAAGAAGAGTGGATGGCCGGAGGTGTACAGGCGGCGGGGAGCGGCCAGCTTCTGTTTGGTATCCTCCAGATAGAAGATGACCGGCATGTCGCCATCAAAGATCTCCAGCAGGTTGATGACCTTGGCGTACTCCGGGCAGGTGCGGGATGGCAGGCGGATGTAGAGCCGCTGCGTGGCGTCCCGCATAAGGTTTGGTTTATTGGCCTGCGGGTGTTTGGGGTCATAGCCCTCAATGGGCAGGATGCTCTCCGCCATCAGCTTGGCAGGCTCATCTTCCCGCACCGAGAGGCGGCCCTCGATGACGACAACCGCGTTTTCTTTGATGGAGTCCCGGAACGTATCCAGCACCCGTGGGAAAACGATGACTTCCATGGTACCCGTCAGGTCTTCCACGCTGGTAAACGCCATCATGGTATTGGATTTTGTTGTCATCATCCGGTTTTTGACAATGGTGCAGACGATGCGCACATGGGAGTTATCCAGTACATGGGCATCCTCCCCGGTCAGTGCTTTGATGGCGTGGGAGGCGAACCGCGCCGACTGTTCCCGGTAAGCGTCCAGCGGGTGGCCGGACAGGTACAGGCCGCTGACTTCTTTTTCCTGCTGAAGCAGCTCTGTATGGCTGTACTCCGGGAATTCTTTGATCTCATAGCTGTCGGCATTTTTCGCTTCCAGCGGCGTTCAGACCGCTCATAACCGAGAACAGGTCCAGCTGGCCGTCCAAATTGCGCTTGTTGTCACTTTCCACGCTCTTGATAATGCCGTCTACGGCTTCCACCAGACTGTGGCGGTTGACGCCCATGCGGTCGAACGCACCAGCTTTGATGAGGCTCTCCACCGCCCGGCGGTTCAGCTCATTGCCATACATCCGCTTGCAGAAATCGTACAGACTGGTATAGGGTTTTCCCTGCCGTTTCTCCACGACCTGCTCAATGAGGTTTCGGCCGACATTTTTCACGGCATTCAAGCCAAAGCGAATCTGCCCGTTGGCATCGGCTGTAAAACCGCCGCCCGAGACATTGACATCCGGCGGCAGCACTTTGATGCCCAGCCGGGCGCACTCGCCAGAGTACTCGATGACCTTATCGGTATTGTCCAGCACACTGGTGAGCAAAGCGGCCATAAACTCGCTGGGATAATGGCACTTGAGATACGCGGTCTGGAATGCCACATAGGCATAGCAGGCCGCATGGCTCTTGTTGAATGCGTAGGACGCAAAGCTGGACATCTCATCATAAATTTCGTTGGCCACTTTTTCGGAGATGCCGTTTGCCACGCAGCCGGGGCACTGGTTGCCGGGGTCGGTGCAGCCATGGACGAAATGCTCCCGTTCGGCCTCCATCACGGCGTGCTTCTTTTTACTCATGGCACGGCGGACGTTATCTGCCTGTCCGAACGAGAAACCGGCCAACTCACGAAATATCTGCATCACCTGCTCCTGGTAGACAATACAGCCATAGGTCACATCCAGGATATGCGCCAGCTGGGGCGTTTTATAGCTGATTTTATCCGGTTCATGGCGGTTGCGCAGGTATGTCGGGATGGAATCCATGGGGCCGGGGCGGTACAGACTGATCAGGGCGATGACATCTTCCAGGTTCTGCGGTTGCAGACCCATCAGGACCTGTTTCATACCCGAGGATTCGAGCTGGAATACACCCTCCGTCTCACCCCGGGAGAGCATCTGGTAGGTCTCCGGGTCATCATAATCCAGCTTTGCGATTGCGAACGTTGGATCCTTTTTCTGAACAGCAAGCTCTGCATCCCGGATGACCGTCAGGGTACGCAGCCCCAGAAAGTCCATCTTTAACAGACCCATCTCTTCAATTTCCGTCATATTGAACTGGGTCACAGGCAGGCCGTCGTTGGTCGCCAGAGGCAGATAGTAGTCTGTCGGCTCCGGGGTGATGACAACACCGGCCGCATGGGTAGACGCATGGCGCGGCATACCCTCCACTTTCAAGGCAGTATCGATGAGCTCCGTTACCTGCGGGTCTGTATCGTACATCCGCTTGAGCTCCGGGGAGACTTCCAACGCGCGTTTCAGCGTCATTTTCAGTTCCATCGGGACCTGCTTTGCCACCACGTCCACACTCTGATACGGCATTCCCAGCACACGACCCACGTCGCGGATGGCGTTGCGGGCTGCCATCGTGCCGAACGTGACGATCTGGGCCACGTGGTCGGCACCATACTTGCGGTTGACATAGTCAATGACTTCCTGCCGCCGCTCGTAGCAGAAATCCACATCGAAATCGGGCATACTGACGCGCTCCGGGTTCAGGAAACGCTCGAAGATCAGATTGTAACGGATGGGGTCGATATCCGTAATGCCGACGCTGTATGCGGCAATACTGCCCGCGCCGGAACCACGTCCCGGACCGACCGGGATATCGTGGCTTTTGGCGTAGTTGACGTAATCCCAGACGATGAGGTAGTAATTGGTATAGCCCATCGTTTTGATGACGCCAATTTCATAGCTCAGGCGGTCCTTGTTGGCCTGCGGGACATCGGGGCCATAGCGGCGCTCCAGGCCCTCCCAGCAGAGCTTTTCAAAAAATCCTGGTTGTCCATTCCACCCGGGGCCTTATAATAAGGAATCTTGGTGTGGCCAAAATCAAAATCAAAATTGCACTGATCGGCGATGATCCGCGTATTCGAGCAGGCTTCCGGTACCATGGCAAACAGATCGTACATTTCATCTGTCGTTTTGACATAGAATTCATCGGTCTGGAACTCCATGCGGTCCGCATCCTGAATGGTCTTGCCCGTCTGGATGCAGAGCAGAATGGCCTGCATCTTGGCGTCTTCCTTGCGCAGATAGTGGGAGTCGTTGGTTGCCGCCATGGGAATCCCCGTCTCCCGGGCCAGCTTGATGAGCTGGGGCAGTACGATGTTGTCTTCTTCCAGCCCGTGGTCCTGTAACTCGATATAATAGTTGCCGACACCGAACAGCTCCTGATACCATAGAGCCGAAGATTTGGCGCGCTCATAATCGCCCGCCAGAATGGCTTGCGGGATCTCGCCTGCGAAGCAGGCCGACAGACAGATAAGCCCCTCGTGATACTGCTCCAAGAGCTGTTTGTCCACGCGGGGCTTGGAGTAAAGCCCTCCACAAAGGCGGCCGACACCATTTTGATCAGGTTTTTGTAGCCGGTCTCATTTTTGCACAGCAGGATCAGGTGGTTGTTGCCGTCGATCTTGTTGACTTTGTCGAAGCGGGTGCGGGTGGCCACATACACCTCACAGCCGATGATGGGCTTGATGCCAGCCTTTTTTGCAGCCTTATAGAATTGGACGCAGCCGTACATCACGCCGTGGTCGGTGCAGGCAATGGCGGTCTGTCCGCACTCTTTTACGCGGTCCATCAACTGGTCGATGCGGCAGGCACCGTCCAGAAGGCTGTATTCCGTATGAATATGCAGGTGGACAAAGTCTCTCCCCTGTTTGTTATTCTCGCTCGGTTCCGTCATGCTTTCACCTCCTCGGCTTCCTGTTCCAGACGCTGACGCAGCGTATCGGCCAGCGACTCCAGTTTCTTCATCCGGTGCGACAGGCCGGATTTGCTGACAGCCGGGTCAAAACAGGCACAGAGTGCTGTCAATGAAAGATCCGGATAGGCCAGCCGTTTGGCGGCGGCATCCTGCAACACCTCCGGCAATGTTTCCAAGGCGTTCTGCTCTTTCAAAAAGCGGATGGCTTTCAGCGTCTGTGCATTGGCGCGGGCTGTCTTGCCAAGGTTTGCCGTATCACAGTTGGTCTGCCGGTTGGTCTGGTTGCGTACCTGTTTGAAGGCTTTTTGCGCTTTGATCTGTGCTGCCGCATTCGCTGCCCCCATAAAGGCCAGAATGCGCTCCACATTGGCGCTGTTCTTGACATAGATGAGGTTCACGCCGTTGCGGCGGGTACGATGCGGTGCAAATTCATGCTCCGCCAGCAGCGCTTCAAAATCCTTGGCCAGATTGGTGCGGCTGGTCAAAAACTCAATATTATATTCTTTTTGTGGATCGATCACCGTTCCACTGCACAAAAAAAGCCGACCCGATGTATGCGCTGACACAGGTCTGGCAGCGTATCAGCTCCGGGTCGATCTGCAAGCTCGTTTCTGAGCCAGTGGTGCCAAAAAGCTCATGCATCCGCGTCACCTGTTCCGGCGCACGGATGCCAAACTCATATACCACCCGCTGGGGCGGATTTTTTCGGTGATGGTTCCCTGAACACCGCAGCGGGCAAACAACTGCTCTGCCACCTGTGCGGTCAGGGCCTGCTCGGTCTGCAGCACCAGCCCCTTTGCATCAAAATACTTGGCAAAGCAGGCAAAGCCATAGGCCGCCGCGCGAACACAGCAATCCTTTTGCAGGCTGCGCCGCGCGATTTCTTCCCGCGCCTGGGACGCAAAACTCATATTGTTTTATCCTTTTCTGTTCTTTAAAACAAGGGCACAGGCTCAGCGGACAGAATCCCGATGCTGGGTGCTGGGCTGATAGCCTTTTTCTTCGCAAAATTCCGCGATTTTCCGCGCAAATGTGATGGAGCGATGCTTGCCGCCGGTGCAGCCCACTGCGATGGTGAGCTGGCTTTTGCCTTCCTTGACGTAGAGCGGCAGGGCGTAATCCAGAAAATTCTCATACCGGCGCAAAAGCTCCTGTGCCTCCGGATGCCCCATAACAAAATCGACGACCTCCTGGTCAAGTCCGGTCTTGTGCTTGAGCTCCGGCACATAGAACGGATTGGGCAGGCAGCGAACGTCCAGCACAAGGTCTGCTTCCGGCGGGATACCAAACTTGAAGCCGAAAGACAGGATATTCAGACGCATGGCGCTCTTGGCTCCCCGTTCTTCAAGAACAGGTCGCAGACGCGTTCTTTGTTCTGCGCCGTTGAGAGCAGGGCGGTGTTGATGGTGTAGTTTGCCCGTTCTTTCAGCGGCTGCAAGATCTGACGTTCTTTTGCAAATGCCTCCCGGGTGGAGATCCCTTCCGCAATGCTGATGGGGTGACGGCGGCGGGTCTCGCTGTAACGGCGCATCAGCACATCATCCGGTGCGTCCAGAAACAGGATCTCATAGGAGATCCCCTGCTGATCCAGCTGCTCCAACCCCTGCTCGATCTCCTCTTTGCTGCGGCATCCGCGGACATCCATGGATAAGGCCACCCGCTTGAGCTGGTTATCACCCGCTTTCGAAAACGCCGTGATGCTGGGCAGCAGTGCCGCCGGGATGTTATCAATGCAGAAAAAACCGATATCCTCCAGCGCATTCATGGCCACCGATTTTCCCGCGCCGGAAAGTCCGCTGACGATGAGAAGATCCATAGTTATTCCTCTTTCCGTTATGCCCTTACGACCCGAATCTCTTTTTTCAAGGTCATAGCCTGTTTTCTCTTTGACGATGGACCTCACTTCATCACAAAGTGCCAGTACATCGGCGCAAGTTGCGCCACCCAAGTTGACCACAAAACCGCAGTGCTTTTCGCTGACGGCAGCCCCGCCGTGGCGGTAGCCCCGCAGGCCGCACTGGTCGATGAGGGCCGCGGCGAAAGCCCCTGCCGGCCGCTTAAAGGTACTGCCAGCGCTGGGTTTGTCCAACGGCTGTTTGTCGATCCGTTTTTGCATCAATTCGTCCATTCTGGCCTTGATGGATGCAGCGTCTCCTTTTTTCAGGCGGAACGTTGCGCTCAGAATGCAGCCGCCGTTCTCCTCAAAAATGCTATGCCGGTACGATAAATCCAACTCAGCGTCTGGCACTTCGACGATATTTCCGTCCGCAGCCAAATACTCCACGGACGTCAGGACATCTTTCATCTCGCCGCCGTAAGCGCCTGCATTCATATATCGCACCGCCCACCGTGCCGGGAATGCCGTAGGCAAACTCTAAACCGGTGCAGCTGTGGTTCAGTGCAAAATTGCAAAGAGTCGAAAGCTTCATCCCGGCCCCGACCGTCACGTTGCAATAAACTACACCGGACTCTTCGCCGGGAACGTTCTCTTTCATCCCAATGCCGGTATTCATGGCCGTCAGATCCAGAACAGCCCCCGGAAGCCTGCATCCTCAAACAGAATGTTGCTGCCGTTCCCCAGCAGATAATAGCGAATTCCCTGCTCCTTGCAAAAAGCCACCGCCCTGCACAGCTGGATTTCGTCGCATGGTTTTATAAATATGTCTGCCGGACCACCGATACGGAACGTACAGTGGTCGGCCAACAGCTCGTTTCGGGTACAAGCAATGCCCGCCGCATCCAGTGCGGCGCACAAAGGTTCAAACATAGTGCTCCTCCATGGGAAAATCGTTAATACAGCGTTTCGTCCAGACCCAGACGGATCAGCAGCTCCTTGCGGGCATTGTAGCCCATCTTCTTCTGGCGGTTGTTGATGGCTGCCGTTTCCAGCACGACAGCCATATTACGGCCAGGCGAAACCGGGATGCTGGTACTGGGAATGCTCACACCCAGAATATCACAATACTCGCTTTCGAGGCCGGTACGCTGGTAGTTCTTGGTGGGGTCCCAGGGCTCCAGCTGCACCACAAGGTCGAGGCTCTCGCTCACTTTAACAGCACCCACACCGAAAATACGAGCCACATTGACAATGCCAATGCCGCGCAGCTCAATAAAGTGGCGAATGTTTTCCGGTGCCGTGCCCATGATCTGGCGGTTGGAAACTTTGCGCAGTTCCACGGCGTCATCCGCTACGAGACGATGGCCGCGCTTGACCAGCTCAATGGCCAGCTCGCTCTTTCCAATGCCGCTGTCGCCCAGGATGAGAATGCCCTCGCCGTACACTTCCACCAGCACACCGTGGCGGGTGATGCGGGGGGCAAGTTCCAGATTCAGTGATCAATATGCTCAAGCTTATCCGCTTTTCCAATCCTCTGCTGGGCGTTCTTGTGGGGGCCGTTGTCACCGGCATCATCCAGAGCTCCAGCGCCAGCGTTGGTATCCTGCAGGCACTGAGCGCCACCGGTGTCATCACCTACGGCAGTGCCATCCCCATCATCATGGGTCAGAATATCGGCACCTGTGTCACCGCGCTGATCTCCTCTGTGGGTGCCAACAAGAATGCGCGCCGCGCCGCCATGGTGCACCTGTACTTCAACATCATCGGTGTTACCCTGTTCCTGGCTGTTTTCTATGGTGCAAACCTGCTGCTTGACTTTGCCTTTGTCAATGAGACAGTCACAGCCTGGGGCATTGCCGTGGTCCACTCCATCTTCAACCTGACGGCCACCGCTGTTCTGCTGCCCTTTGCAAATGGGCTGGAAAAGCTGGCCATCCTCACCATTCCGGACGATGCCGAAAAAGAGAGCTTTGCTCTGCTGGATGAGCGCCTGCTGAACACTCCCTGCCGTGGCTGTGGAGCGTGCC
>VOFG01000561.1_pt1 | contig 32000 bp, 49 predicted proteins | sample 5384171 | NCBI WGS metagenome assembly VOFG01 (sample SAMN12384726, study PRJNA508395) | human gut metagenome | isolation source: healthy gut F | host: Homo sapiens
CGTAGGAGATGTTGAAAAAGCTCTCGATGTTTTTGAAGTGGTAGTTCTGCAGCCCCACGGTGAACAGGGCATCGTCGCCGATCTCCTTGCCCACCTCCTTGCCGCAGTAGGTAAAGTAGTCAAAGTCGCCTTTGGCGCGGTCATAGCGCAGCCGCAGGGTGGAGGGCAGCTGGTAGAACTCGGTGTGCCCGGCGTAGGCTTCCTCCCGCAGCATGTAGCGCAGCATCTGCCGCAGCTGCTGCCCGGTCACCTTGAACATGAACACCCCGTCGTCATAGGGGAAGCCCTCGATGAGGTCGCCGTAGGTGACGATGGGCCCCAGCTTTTCGGCCCGGATGCTGCCGGAGCCGATGAGCATGACATCAATGCCAAGGCTGCGGGTGAAGATGTCCGCAAACAGGTTGCCAAGCTCAGTCTCCTGGGTGCGCTCCGGGTGGGTAAGCTCCCGGCGGAAGCGCCTACGATGTGGCTGTACTTTTCGTCCACATGACTGGTGAAGCGGTGCAGCACCTGCTCCATGGCGGGGTTGCGGGGGCAGGTCTCGGCGCAGATGGGCACGGTGCGCCATGTGTAGGAATCGATGCAGTTGTTGTCGGTGTCCACGATGATGTCAAAGCGTCCGATCTGGTCGGTGCCGGTGCCCGCCTGCGCAATGACCACGCCGTTTTCCTCCACAGCATGTTCCAGATAGGTGTGGCTGTGGCCGCCGATGATCAGGTCCACCCCCACGCCGGGTCCAGCTGACGGGCCAGATGGCGGTCCTCCTCAAAGCCGATGTGGGTCAGCAGCACGGTAAAGTCGATGTCGATGCTGTTGTGGGCATTGCAGATCTTGCCCACCTCGGCAGCGGCGGCAGCGGTGTCCACAAAGGACCCCACCAGCGACTCGGACTTGGTCTGGTTGATGACGTCCTGGGTGATGATGCCGATGAACAGGATGTTCATCCCGTCCACCCGCAGGATCTTGTAGGGGGTGAACAGCCGTGTGGGGGTGTTCTTGATGTAGAGGTTTGCGTTGATGATGGGGAACCGTGCGCATTTTTTCGATGAACAGTAGATGCGCGATGCCGTAGTCTACTTCGTGGTTGCCGATGGTGACGATGTCCGGGGCAAGGGCGTTCATGATCTCAATGGTGGAAAGGCCCTTGTACTCCGAATCGATGACCGAGCCGCGGAACATATCGCCCGCAATGGCGTAGATGGTGTTGGGCTCTTCGGCCCGCACCTTTTCGATGTAGCCGGACAGCATGGAGACGCCGCCCACCAGATTTTCGTCCACCTGCTCTGCCAGAAAATCTCCGTGCAGATCATTGGAGTGGAGGATGGTGATCTTTTTGGTGTGTTTCATGGTGCATTCCTCCCGGTGTGGGTCGGCGGCGGTCAGCCCATGGCCTCCTGCCGCGCAAAGTAGACGGTGTTGACAAGGCTCAGGTAGCTCTCGTTGCCGTCCAGATAGACCTTCAGGGCAAGGGTGTCCTCGTCCTCCAGCGTGACAGCGTAGCGGGAGCCGTCCTCCCCGGTAAAGGTAGCGTACCACTCCTGATTGGTCTGGAAGGGCACCTCCGGGGTGCCTTCGTGGTAGAACAGGTCGGCTTCCTCCACGTTCAGCTCCGGGTAGGGGGTGATGTAGCTGGCGGTCAGGGGCAGCTGGTCGCCTTCGGTCTCGGCGTCGGTGGGCAAAAAGCACATCCGGTCAGCGTCTGCCGGGTCGGTCTCAGAATAGCCCCCTCGTCAGTGTCGCGGGCGATCTCCAGCCAGTTGCCTTCCAGCGACCACGGACTGGTGGTGGTCTCCCAGTCGTCCCCCTCCGGATAGATGGTAAAGTCGCACACGCCCTCGGCTTCCACCACATGGCCGTTCTCGCCGGAAAGGAAGGGGCTGAATACCAGCTCTTCGCCGGTGCTGGGGTACAGCTCCACCTCGGTGTTGGGGGCGATATCGCTGATGTTGCACAGCAGCAGGATGGGCTGGCCGTCCTCACTGTAATAAAGCTGTTTGCCGCGCTGGAGCGGGTTTTCGGCATCGTCTGTCAGGCTCGTCTCGTAGACGAACAGGGTGGCATCCGGGTCCTGCGGGAAGATGCAGTACAAATCGCACCCGCCGTCCGGTGCCACGACCCAGTGATCCTGCGGGATGTCGTAGACGAAGCCCCACAGCTCCCGCAGGTCGGTCTGGCTGTCCAGCACCTTCTGCACATCGGTGGTGATCTCGTAAGTGCCGCCCAGATACAGCACACAGGCGCGGTATTCGTCCTCCCCTGCCAGAAGGCGCATGTAGGTCACGTCCTCCGGCTCGGTGTACTCCTGTTTGGCGGAGGGCGATGCGATCATGTTGTTTCCGTCCGGCATCTTTTCGGGCTTGGAACTGGGGTGCTGCTGCCGCTGCTGCCGCTGCCGCAGCCCGCCAGACCGATGGCCAGCGCCAGCAGGGCGGCCAGAAGCTTCAGGTTTTTCATAAGTTCTCCTTTCTCATGCCCTGCCGGGGCGCACCTCAGGAGGCAGCGCCGGGCGTTGGGTGTTGGGAAAAATCGTCTACGCCCTCCACCGGCTCCGGGCTGCCGGTCCCGGCAGAAAGCCGGGGCGACCAGTCCAGCGCGCGGCCGGTGGTGCAGTAGACCACCGCCGTGATGTCGGGGGTGTCAGGGGTGCCGTTGCACAGCAGCAGAATGGGCTGGCCATCCCGCCCGCAATAAAGCTCCCGGCCCGTCTGGTGCGGGTACTGGGGGTCCTGCTTTTCGTAGACAAAAAGCGTATCCTGCCTGCGCACAGCAAAGATGCAGTACAGCTCCCGCCCGCCGCCCGGCGCTGCGACCCGGTGGTCTGCCGGGATGTCCGGAGAGGAACGTCCACTGCGGCTTCAGCGCTTCCAGCGCAGCGTCCACATCGGCGGTGCGCTCCGGGACGCTGCCCAGATAGAGCACTGCGGCAAGGCTGCCGTTCTGTTCGGCCTGCTGCCGCAGCTGCGCCACGGTCACAGCGTCCGGCCGGGGAGCGCTGTCCGAAGCTGCCGCGCCGGAGCGGATGGGGTCGCCGTCCACCGGCCTGCAGCCCGCAAGGCTCAGGGTCAGCGCCAGCAGGGCGGCAAACAGCTTCATGGTTACGCCCTTCATCTTACGCCCACGGGTCGGCAGACGTGGGGACGCGGATGCCGGTCAGCAGGTACTGCTCCCACAGAAACCACTGTCCGTTGCCCTTGCGGCGCAGCTTGATGGGGCGGGGATCATCGGCACCGCCGCAGGGGATAAACAGCTTGCAATAGCCTTCCTCCACGTTAGAGGTGTGGTTGCTGCCCACCAGCAGGGTGAAGGGCTGGCGGGGGGTATAGCCGTTTTCCGGCGATGCACCCACAAAGTAAGAGAAGGGGATGTAGCTTTTGCCGTCCCGGAAGCGGTCGTTCAAAAAGGAGATATCCTGCCCGTTCAGCGGACGGGGGCCGCGCAGCCAGTTGAGCATCTCCTTTCCGATGTTCTTGTCGGCACCGTAGGCGCACAGCGCACAGACGGTGAGGGCCGCAGTCTTGAAGGGGGTGTCAAGGCTTGCTTCCGGCAGCGCCTGCATCTGTGCAAGGCTTTCCGGCAGTTCCTGAAAGGTAAAGGTGACGGTCTGGTTTCCACCGGCGGCGGAAGCGGCCTGCTTCATCTTATCAAAAAGTCCCATGAAAATACTCCTTTCTGTTTCAGCTGTGAGGGTTCAGCTCCGGTTCGGGTCATGGCGGGGCACGGTCCGCCTGCGGACGATCTTCTGGTTCGTATCCAGACTGAGGTTTGCAAAATAGCCGTTTTCAAAATACCATGCAAGGTCTTTAGTGTCCATGCCAACGCTGTTGCACAGCCACCGCAGAGGCACCTCCGGCCCGGGTAGCTCTCCACCCTGCGGGCGATGGTTCTTGCATGGTAGCGGCGTTTTCGTTGCGTGCGAACAGAACAAGGGGCACTGCGCCCACCACGATCCAGAACACATACCCGACAACGTGGGAGGTGTCCTTGGCCTGCAGGTCCAGGCAGAGGGTATACAGCCCGCCGACCGAGCAGAACACGCAGAAGGCAAGCCCCGCGTTCCGCAGCCATTTGAGGACACGGGGATCTCACCGCGGGCTTTTTCCGAAAGATAAGGGTTCATAAACATGCTCCTTTCAGAACGAACCGCCTCCGCCGCCGTGGGTCGTGCCGCTGGAGGAGGTGTGGGTGGAACTGCCGCCGGAGCTGTCGGAGTCCTTTGCCTCCACATGCTCGGTGCGCTGCACGTCCCGGTACAGGAACAGCTCCCGGCTGTTGGTCAGGTTCATGCTGCCCTCCCGCACATAGCTGGCGGCGTTCTCCTGGAACGCCACGCTGCGCAGCTGGCTTTTCATTACGCTGACGACGACCCATGCCAGCACAAGGCCGATGCCCAGCGCAAGGAACAGGTACATGAGAGACAGCGGCTCCCGGGGCAGGTTATTCACGTCATAGGGGTGGCCCGCCCGGGCAGCGTCAATGTAGGTATCCGACCATTGGACAAAGGTGCGGAAGGCACCGGCGTAGTCTCCATCGGCCATGAAGGGGGTCATCTGCTCGCCAAGGTACTGGATGCCGGCATCCGTAAAGGCGGTGATGCCGTAGCCGCAGGTGGAGATGTGCCATTTGCGGTCGCCCACGCTCACCAGCAGCAGCACGCCGTCCATATCGGGGCCGTAGCCGTACTGGCAGTAGTCATACAGATCATCGGCAAACTGCTCCATGCTGTCGGCACCAACGCTTTCCATCGACTCGATGGTGGCAATGGTCACATCGAAGCTCTGGCGCAGGCTCAGCTCTTCCAGTGCGTCCTCCAGCTCGTTGTCCTCGTCCTCGGTCAGCACCTCAGCGTCGTCGAATATGCGGTAGTACAGGTCGGCAAAGCCGCCCTCCACCGCAAAAAGCCGGAACAGCCAGCGCCGCCGCAAGAATCAGTGCTGCCAGCGCCGCAAAGAGGGAGTGCAGTCGGTTGGAAGTCTTTTTTTCATCGTTCGTCCCTCCTTTACAGGATCCGTGCCAGCCACAGCAGCCACATCACGCCGTAGGATGCGGCGGAAAGGGCAGCCGTAAGGCCCAGCATCCACTTGCGGGCAGCGCCCTTGTCCACGGGCAGGTCACCCACGAATTTGCCGCTCTGGCCGTTCATGGCAAACAGATAGTTTTCGCGCCGCCAGCTGGTGCTCAGCAGCCAGACCGGGAACAGCGCGTACTTTGCCGTGCCGCCGTGCAGCTGGATGCTGCTGTTATCCACCTTGACCGAATCGTAGCCGGTAACGGTCTGCTGGAACGTCTCCTCAGTGGAGCGGCGGATGCGCTTGTTGGCCCGCTCGATGCTGTCCTCTGCGCTCACATCGTATTTGTCCGCCACATAGCCCGCCAGATAGGCGGTCTGGAAGGGGATGGCGTCCTGCATGGCGAAGGGCCTCGATGGACTCCATCAGGTCGTCCTCGATCTTGGACGAGCCGTCCACCGGCACGGCGTCAAAACCCAGGGTGCCGTCCCGCCGGACGGGTAGTAATTGGTCTCGGTATAGTCGTACTTGCTGTCCGACCAGCTGCGGGTCGGGTGGCGGTGAACCGCAGCTGAGCGTCGGCGTCGCTGTCGAAGATCCAGAAGGGCACATACACGCCCTTGATCTCGTCGATGTGGTTCTGGCTGCGGAACACCCGGGGCAGCAGGGTCTTGCCCTTGAGATGTTCCTGCAGCTTTGCCTTGGCGGCCTTTTTTGTCCAGCTTGAAGGGGATGATGAGGTCGGGCCGCAGCGTCCCGGCAAACTGTCCGGTGAGGACGATGGGGTTGCCGCAGAAGGGGCAGGCGGACGCTGCCATGGTGTCATCGCCCACGATCTCGCCGCCGCAGCTCTTGCAGCTGTAAGTATGCAGACCGGCGGTCTCCTTCTGCCCAGCTGCCGCCGGGGGTCGCCCACTCCATCTCGCTGGGCTTTTCGTCCTTCAGTTCCTCATCATAGCCCTTGAGGGTATCCACATCGAACTCGGTGTCGCAGTAGGGGCATTTCATCTTCTGGGTGGCGCTGTCAAACTGGATGGCGCCATCGCAGCAGGGGCACTTGTATTCCAGCATTCCTGCCATAGCGTTTCCTCCTGTTGTTTCAAAGGGGGCCGGGGGCTCTTCCCCGGCCCCGCTGTTTTTGCGTTGGTCTTCCCGCCGAAGCGGTCGGCTCAGAAATCCGTAGTGATGCGGAACACCACCGGTTCGTCCGGCTCGGTGGCTTTGCCGTGGTGGCCCACTGCCAGGAAAGCGTTTTCTTCCAGCGGCAGGAAAACATCAAAGGTGCAGAAGTCGCCGCACAGCTGGCACAGGGTCTCGCGCTCACCCACGGAAGGGACTTTTCAAAAAGTGCCGTCCGGCGCGTACAGCTCCCACATATAGCCCGTGTCCAGCAGATAGCCGTTGGGGCGCTTCATCATCACGGCGTCAAAGCTGCCCACCGGCTGCGAGCTGCGGCCAGCTCATTGCCGTCCAGATCAAAGGCGGCAAAGTAGTAGTCTCCGCTGGAGTCCGGCTCGCCCACCGTCAGCAGCTCGTCCCCGCTGAGGTTCAGGGAGGACATGCTGCAGAAGGGGCCGATCTCGTTATCGCCCTCCAGCGTCAGCTCGGTGTACTCGCCGTCCTGCACCAGCACCGGCGCGGAGTTGGTCCAGTAGATCACGGTCAGATCCCGGTCCTTGGAGGAATAGCAGCTGCCCGAGTAGTCCAGTGCGTCGCTGGGCTCCTCCGGGTCGCTGCTGTTCAGATCGTAGCAGTAGACATCAAAGTGGTCCATGGCGTACAGGATGCCATTGCGGTCGATGCTGAGGGCGTTGCTGCCGTCAATGTTGTACTCTTCCACCGGGGTCAGCCGGTCGTCCTTGATGGCATACTCGAAGATCTTGGCAGACTGCTCTTCATCGTCCTCGTTGTAGAAGCTGAAGAAGTAATTGCCCCGGTAGCTGTCCGCTTGGATCAAATGATAGGCACCGCATACCTCGCGGCGGACGTCAAAGGGAATGTACTGTGCCTTGAAGGTGTAGTCGCCGATGGTCAGTTCCCCGGTCTGGAACTGGGTCACAGGGGGCCCTGCAGGGGCGGCTTTGTCCTCTGCTGCTTCCGGTTGTGTCGAGGCTGACGGGGCACTGCTGCTGGAAGCCGGTGCGCTGGAAACGCTGGAAGCGCTGGCAGCACTGGAGCCACCGCAGGCGGTCAGTCCGAGGGCGGCGGTGGTAAGGCCCATGGCCTTGAGGAAATCTCTGCGCTGGATCTTTTTCATATCCGTTCCTCCTTTTTCAGTCACTGCACCTTTGCAAAGGCTTCGTCAGCACGGCGGCTGTACAATGCCATGCCGCCGGTCTGGGCGTCGTTTGCCAGATTGATGTTCTCCACAAAGCGGGCCTTTTCCTGCTCAGAGAGCTGCCCGCCCTTCATGGCGGCAGATGCCACGGCACCCATGGCACCGATCATGCCCATCTGGCCCTTCAGTTCCCGTTCCTCGGCCTTGGACATCCGGCGGCCGAACATACTGGTCTCATTATCGTGGACCCCGAAGATGTGGTCCAGATGCTGCCGTGCGATGTGGGCATAGCCGATCTCCCGCCGGTCCCGCTTGCTGAAGCAGATGACCAGCTCCTGCTTGATGTAGGGGTGGGGGCGCATGCCCCGCTGGGTCTGGGCCTCGGTGATGCTGCGGGGCTGCACCAGCTTCAGCTTCAGGCCGCCGCCGTTGAGGGTGGGTTCCTGGCCCGGCTCCTTGGCGGGGGTCTCGTCCAGATACTCCTCATAGCTGGCAATCTGGTCGTAGCGGATCAGCTCCGGCATCTTGCCCCGTCCGCCGGTGCGGTCGTCGATGTACAGCATGCCCAGCTCATCGCAGAACACCAGCCCCATTTGCGATGGGGTGGAGGGGTATGCGTTGACCCGGAACTCGGTCTTGTTGAACACCTCGTCGAACACCCGCTTCATCCGGGCCATATACTCCATGTGCTCCTTGGCCTCGTCCAGCGTCAGCTCGCTGAGCCGGATATACTTGGAGCACTTGTTGCCGCAGTCATCGCAGAGGAACTGTCCATCCCGCAGCTTGGAGCGGTGCATGGTGCCGCACTCCTTGCCGCAGACGGCGCAGTTCTGTTTTGCGAACAGGTTGGAAAAGAATCCCATCATGGTATGCTCCTTTCATTGCTCTGTATTTGTCAGGTCCGGTCGCTGTCGTCAAAGGGTCGCCGCACTCCGGGCAGAACTTGGGCGGGTGGGCGGGGTCTTCCGGCTCCCAGCCGCACTTGTCGCACTTATACTTGGGCGTACCGGCGGGCTTGGGTTTACCGCACTCGGAGCAGAAGCGGCCCTTGTTCACCGCGCCACAGCTGCAAGTCCAGCCTTCTGCTGCCGCCGGGCGGGGCTTGCCGCACTCCGGGCAGAACTTGCCGGTGACGGTGGCACCGCAGCTGCAGGTCCAGCTGTCCGCAGCGGGCTTCGGCTCCGGCTTTTGCTGCCGCATTCCGGGCAGAATTTGCCGGTAACGGTGGCGCCGCAGCTGCACTTCCAGCTGTCCGCCGGGGCGGGTGCGGGGCGGCTGACCTGCTGGGGCGCGTCCACGCTGTCCGGACGGGCCTGCTGGCCCATGGCAAACAGGTTCTGGGCGCTCATGCCGCCCATGCCGCCTGCACCGGCTGCCATGCCCATGCCCATAAAGCCGGTCATGGCACCGGCGGTGTTGCCGGCGGCGGTCTTCATGGCATCGATCTGACCACCCACCAGACGGGCAGCAGCGGTGGTGGGATCGGTGGTCATGGCGTTCTCTTCCCACTCGGTGATCTTCTTCTGCTGCTCCTCCGGGATGGAGAGGGAGTTGATGTTGAAGGAGAACACTTCAATGCCGCGCTTTTTTGCGCCAGACATTCGACAGCTGCTCATTGAGCGCCTCAGAGATCTCCAGCGTGTGGGCGGGGATCTCGTAATACTGCACCTTGTTGGCCGAAAGGGTGGCAAGGGCAGGCTGCAGGGCGTTCATCAGCTCGCTCTTCAGCCGGGGTGCGATCTCGGATGCGTCATACTGGGTAGAGACGTTGCTGCACACGTTGGTGTAGAACAGCAGCGGGTCGCAGATGCGGCAGGTGAAGCTGCCGTTGCACCGCAGATTGACCGAGAGCTTGTAGCCCCGCTCCTCGCTGACCACCACCCGGAAGGGGATGGGGTGGCAGTGCCGTACAGAATCTCGCCCAGCTCCTTGGTGTTGATGTAGTACACCCGCTGGTCCTTGCCGGTGTCGCCGCCGTAGGTAAAGCGCTTGGCCACGGTCTGGAAGGTAGCTGCCAGACTGTCGCCGAAGTTGCCGGTGAACACGCTGGGCTCGGTGGATGCGTCAAAGGTGAATTCGCCCGGTTCGGCGCACACCTCCACCACGCGGCCCTGCTCCACAATGAGCATACACTGTCCGTCTGCCACGGCGATGCCGCTGCCGTTGGTGATGATGTTGTCCTCGCCGTTGTTGGAGCTGCGGCGGGAGGTGCGCTTCTGGCCCTTGACCATCAGCACATCTTTGTCCAGAGAATCGCAGTAGAAAAATTCCTTCCACTGGTCTGCAAGGGTTCCGCCCAGTGCGCCCATTCCTGCTTTGATAAGACCCATAGTAATTTCCTCCTGTATGTTTTATTTGTGTAAGCGACAACGCTTTGTCATCGCATTGCGTTCGGTTTCGGTCACGGTACAAGGGTTAGATCCGGGGAGTCGTTTTTCCAGTAAACGGGACGCGTGTCCCGGTCAAACAGCACTTCTCCGGCGCGGTATTTCAGGCTGCAGCCGCTGGGGCTGCCGTCATCGTTCAGCAAAACGGCCGAGAACTCGCAGGGTCTGCCGTTCTGGTCGGTCAGCGTGAAGTGCAGCTCGGTGCCTTCCTCGGTGCGGCCCTGTGTTCCCTCGGCGGTGCCGGTCAGGGTGCCGTTCCACCCGTCCCATTCCACGCTCATGCAGCAGCCGTCCGGCAGGAAGGTCATCCAGCGGATGCCCTTTGCGGCCTCGTCTCCGGCGCGGTAAGTGCCCCACAGCCTGCTGGGGGGATGGCGGTGTAGCCGATGTCGTCCCACGCCTCGGTGCGCTGAAAAACGTACCAGACCTCACTGCCCTTTTTGGAGCCGGTGGACTGCATCCGCAGCGAGCCGTCCTCCATCATGGAGATGGTCCAGCAGCTTCTGCCGTCCTCGCTGAGACATTTCAGGTTCCAGCCCTGACTTTTTTTCCCCGTCCCAGCCGGTCACAGCGCCGGCATTCAGCTCTCCGGTGCGGGTCTCGGCAGCGGACTGGATCTGCGGGCTGCCGTATGTTTCCCGGATGAAGGAGACGGTCACCGTGCCGGTGATCTCGGCCTTTTCCAGCCGCAGGGTAAAGCTTTCGTTGCGGTCGGCGGGGCATAGCTTTCACCCTGCGTCACCGCCGTGACTGCCATCCACTCGGCCAGCACCTGCTGCTCCCAGTCCTGCGGCAGCGGCTGCGCGTCCAGCGGGATGACCGGGGCATCGTTCACATACTCCTCCCAGTCTGCACTGAACCTTCTGACCACAAAGGAAACGTTCCCCTTGCCGTCCAGCGAAAAAGGCAGCTCGTCCAGCGAAGTCCACCATGCGGTGTTTCCCTCTTTCAGGCTGCCGGTGGGCAGCATTCCTCTCGATGGCGGCTTGCCGGTCCTGTTCATCCCGGCGCTTCACGTCGCGGTACAGCGCTTCTTCCAGCGCAGCGGGGTCTGCCCCCATGCGCTGCAGCAGTTGGGTGGCGGTGAGCTGGTTTCCCGCTTTCAAAGTCGAAGCACCAGCCCTGATAGAAGGGTGCATCGGTACCTCCGTAGCTGCTGCTGACCACAAGGCTGACGCAGTCGCCGTACCAGCTGGCATTCCAGTTCATCTCAATGCAGATGTCCCACGTCCGGGTCGGCTGCCTCCGGGCAGTCGGCGTACTCCTGCACATCGTATTCGTAGTACCGGGCGATCTCGGCGTTGATGCGGGCGGCGTCGGCGCTGTCGCTTTCCAGCCGGGGCAGGTGGATGTTCAGCCGGACGGTGCCGCCGTTCTCTGCCTGCACCACCTTTTCAAGGGTGTACTGCTCGGTGATCGCCGCGGTGGCGTGCATGGAATCCGGCGGGGTCGATTTCAGTTCCCGGCTGCCAGCCGGGCGGGCAGAGGCCGCGGTCTTTGCCCCGCAGCCCGCCAGCAGCGCTGCTAGCAAAACTGCTGGTATCCAGCGGAACGCGTTGTGTTTCATGGTGGTTCTCCTGTGTTCTCAATGGTCGTGCCGGAATCAGGGATCCGGGCAGCGGATCAGCTGCAGCTGGGTCTTTCCCTCGGCAAAGGGGTTTTGCCCGTCGATCATGGTAAGGTTCAGGGTCTCGTTGTACAGGTCGTACTTCACCGCCGCCACAAAGGTGATGCCCGGCATCCCGTCTGCCGTCTCGCTGGTAGAGACGCCCAGCACCATGCCCTCCGGCACCACGCCCAGATAGTTGGCGTAGCCCTGATAGAAAACATTGTTGTCCTGCACGCCCATCTGGACGAGGCCATTGCTTTCCACGTCCATCCAGTTAAACCGGTCGTCCGCCATCTCGTTGAAGGCACCGACAGCCTCCGAGGGGATCTCCTGCCCGTTCCACTCTGCCGTCAGGGGAGCAAGTTCCAGCACAGAGCCATCCTCCTGATGCAGAATTACCTCTTCGCCGCTGCGTTCCAGCGCCACGCCCTGATTTGCAATATAGATGGGGTCCTGACAGACCAGAGCGCTGCCGAACATGAGGCAGTGCAGCACATCCACGTACTCCACCACGCCGTCCTTGGTCAGCAGATAGACCACCGGGTGGAAGGATGCGCCCAGTTCTCCGATGCACAGGTCGATATACTCATTATAGATGCCAAGGATGGGGTAGGTGCGGTCCTGTTCCAGCCGGATGCCGTAATCCGTGTCCCATGCGGCGGTCTCCGGCGTGCGGCGGAGGGTGATGGTGCCCTGTGTTCCTTCCAGCTGCACCGAAGCGCTGCCGTAGGTATCGGTCAGCACCGTCTGCGGCTGCGGGTCAGCAGCCTGCAGCGGGATCTCCACATCCAGCTGCCGCCAGCCCGACCCGGCGGTGGAGCTGCACCCGCCCCGGAGCACCAGCCGGTTTTGTTCCGGCAGCAGCAGGCACAGGTCATCCAGCTGGTTATTTTCCAGCGTGTTCATCCGCATGCTTGCCAGATTGCCGCCGCTGAGCAGGCCCTCGTAGTAGCCGCCCTGCGCCATGCGCCGGTCAAAGGTCTGCATGGCCCCGCGCAGCATCTGCTGCTGCACGGCATCCGGGTCCAGCCCCATGCGCTGCAGCATTTCCGCCACGGAGACCTGCTTTTCGGTGGCAAAATCGAAGCACCAGCCCCGGGAATACCCCGGGTCGGAGCCGCCGTCGTAGCGGAACATCACAAGGCTTACGCAGTCGCCGTACCAGTAGGCGTCCCAATCGATGTAGGTCTGCGGGCACCACTCGTCCTGCTGCGGCTCGATCTCCGGGCTGTCCTCGTACTGTCGGAATTCTGCCGCATACATGGCGGCAAGCTCATCGTTGAGATAGGCGGCATCCGGGCTGTAGCACACAAGCTGCGGCACATGGATGGTCAGCTTCTGGGTGATGCCGTACTCGTCCCGGATGGTCTTTTTCCAGCGCGAACTGCTCGGTGATGCGGTCTTTTTTGTGCTGTCTGCACCGCCGTGTCTGCGGTGCTCTGGGGGACAGTGCCGGGCCTGCGGGGGCAGCGGGAGCCGCCGCGCCGCCGCAGCCGGTCAGCCAGAGAGCCGCCGCCAGCACCGCAGCGGCAAGGCGTTTGTGTTTCATGGTCCTTCTCCTGTGTTCTCAGCCGTAGCTGCGGGTCATCTGCAGCTGGGTCTCGCCCTCGGCAAAGGGGTTCTGCCCGTCGATCATGGTAACGCTCAGGGTCTCGTAGTACAGGTCGGTCTTGACCGCCGCCACAAACTCGATGGACGTCTGTCCGGCTTCGGTCTCCTCGGCAGAGATGCCCAGCACCACGCCCTCGGGCACCACGCCCAGATACGAGGCATCGCCCCGATAGATGCGGCTGTTGTCCTGCACGCCCAGCTGAACGCTGCCGTCGCTGCCCAGATCCAGCCAGTTCCAGCCGGTTTCAGAGGTGTAGTTGTAGGAGCCGGTGACGGAATAGGGGATCTCCTGCGCGCTCCACTCTGCCGACAGGGGGAGCCAGCTCCAGTACAGAGCCGTCCTTCCGGCGCAGGTTCACCTCGCTGCCGCAGAGTTCCAGCGCCACACCGTTGTTGGCAAAGTAGATGGGGTCCTGACAGATCATGGCATCCCCTGAACATGAGGCAGCGCAGCACGTCCACGTACTCCACCACGCCGTCTTTGGTCAGCAGATAGACCACCGGGCGGAAGAAGCCGTCCTCCTGCTCCCCGATGCACACATCCACATATTCATTGTAAGCGCCAAGGATGGGGTAGGTGCGCGTCTGTTCCACCCGGATGCCAATGTCGCCCCATTGGTCGGTCTTTGGCGCGGGGCTCAGGGTGATGGTGCCCTGCGTTCCCTCCAGCTGCACCTGCACACCGTCGTAGGTATCGGTCAGCACCGGGTATCGGCGGGGGCGGCGGAGGTCAGCGGGATCTCCACATCCAGCTGCTGCCAGCCCCAGTCGGTCTCGGAGCAGTACTTGCCCCTGAGCACCAGCCGGTCCTGCTCCGGCAAAAGCAGACACAGGTTTTCCAGTTCATTGTATTCCAGCGTGCCCATCCGCATTTCCGACAGGTTCCCGCCGCTGCGCAGGCCTCGTAATACGCGCCCTGCGCCATCTCCCGGTCAAAGGCCTGCATGGCCTGCCGCTGCACCTGCGCCTGTACTTCGTCCGGGTCCAGACCCATGTGCTGCAGCATCTCGGCTGTGGTGAGCCGCTTGCCGGTGGCAAAATCGAAGCACCACCCGCTGTAATACCACGGTGCTTCGTCGTAATCGCGGCTGCGCATCACCAGACTGACGCAGTCGCCGTACCAGTAGGCGTCCCAGTTGATCTCGGTCTGTGGGCTCTCTTCGCCCTGCGGCACCTCAGCATCCGGATCGCTTTCATAATCCTTGTATTCCGCCACATACATAGCGGCAAGTTCTTCGTTGAGAGCGGCGGCGTCCGGGCTGTCGCACACAAGCTGCGGCACATGGATGCTCAGCTTCATCACGCCGATCATCTCGCCCCGCACCGTCTTTTCAAGGCTCCACTGGTCGGTGATGCGCTCCTTTTTGCGCCGTCTGCACCGCTGCGGCTGCGGCGCTTTGGGAAGCTGCGCCGGAGTCTGCGGGGCAGCAGGAGCAGCTGCGCCGCCGCAGCCGGTCAGCAGCAGCGCCGCAGCCAGAACCACAGCAGCAAAACATTTGTGTTTCATGGCTGTCTCCTTTCATTTTACAAAGCCCCGGGCACGTTGTGAGGCTTCCGTGCCCGGGGCAAACAGGGGGCTTGTTATCTTATGCCTTTTTATTCCAGAACACAACAGCGGTCATGTAGGTCACATTCTGAACCACCGGGAGATAGATGCTGATGAACTCTGCCTTGGCGCTATTAGAATTGTTCAGCAGTTTATCTACAAAAACCCGAACGGCAGTATCCTCGCAAGAATACTCATCTTCCAGAGCCACCACCTTCTCGGTAGACGGTTCGGAGATGCCGGCAGCTCCTGCCAAACTGTCCTCGCCGCCATACTTTTTCAGTTTCTCCGCAAGCCCACCGCTTTCCCCTAAAACAATCCCAAAGTCACTGGATGTCAGCTTATGCGGTGTCTCGTTGACCTCTTCAAAAAACACGTCCGTAGCACCTTATGGCATCCACCGCATCCTGATTGAGGATCAGCTGCTCATTGACAACCTCGCCTGCATCAAACTTTTCCTTCCAGACCTTGTTGATGGCTGCCAGCAGATCGGCTTCCTTGCCGGTGGGCGCTGCGGAGGTGCGGGAGGTGCGGAGGGTCCGCCGCAGCCTGCCAGCGAGAGCGCCACAACGGCTGCGCCGGTAAGGGTGAGGAATTCGCGTCGGTTCATCTCTTTCATGGGGATGCTCCTTTCAATACAGTATAGGATAGATTACGGTTCGGGATTTGCGGGAAGTCCGTGCATCACTGCCCCGCTTCAGATCGGTGCAAAGTTTACCATTACCGCCACCGTATAGGTCTTGCCCTTAATGGTGGGGCAGTAGAGCCCGATCATCCACTGCTCGCGATGCGGACTCGCCAGTCCATGCCCGGCCAGACGCCGCACAAACTCCCTGACCTCGCTCTGATTACTAGGATACAGTTGCTTTAATTGCATACCGTCATGGGTGTAGTTAGAAACTCCCGCAGTCCCCCCGATAGCTTCCGTTTCCATATTTGTTCCTGATTTCCTGTATCATTTCAGACTCACGGAGTTGGTACTCGTGGAATACATCATCAGGCAAGTTCCATTTGCGAAATCCTCCTCGTCTACTTCAGGTTCATAGAGTTCAAAGGGGCTGGCTGTAAACTTTGCGAGGTCGGCAGCCTCCTGACAGTAGGCCACAGACTTGCAGATATCAAGTTTGGGATTGGGGACTACGTCTCTGTTGACTTCATACCAGACCTCGTTGATGGCATTGAACAGGGCCAGCTCTTTGCTCTCAGAGGCCGGAGGTGCGGGAGGCACGGAGGGCCCGCCGCCGCAGCCTGCCAGTGAAAGCGCCACAACGGCTGCACCGGAGAGGGTGAGGAATTCGCGTCGGTTCATCTCTTTCATGGGGGTGCTCCTTTCTGTTTGTCCCCCTGCTTTTAGGGGGTCTGTTTTTGGTATTCTCTGCACTTGCAGTCCGCTCCATCTTATGCTATCCTTATGAATAGAATCCACAGATGCCTGTTGACACGTTTTGTGCACAGCGACAGGCTTTCTGCACCGGCGCAGGACTTTTTCTGGTTGTACTGTACCATACCCGGAAAAATTGCCCCCTCAGAAAAGCCGTTTTTGGGGGCAATTCCAAAAAAATTTTTGGGGGTTTGGGGCTTCCCCTCAAAAAAATCCCCCAAAAAGCCCAAAATTGGGGGATTTTGGGGCTTTTTTTCCCACCAAAACAGGCAGCTGCAGCCCTGCCTGTGCCGGTTTTCCCCCCTCCGGCTGCAATGTGCGGAAAGGAGTCATGAAAAATGGAACGAAGGACATTTTTAAAGCTTGCGGCGCTTGTCCCCGGTCTGGCTCTTGCGGGCTGCGGCGGCAGCAAGACCCTGCTTTCTCGCCCAAGGACCCCACCATGCTCAGCATCTGGCATGTGTACGGCGAACAGGCCGACTCGCCCATGAACCGCCTGCTGACCGAGTTCAACGACACGGTGGGCAGGGAGAAGGGCATCCTGCTCAACGTGACCAACATGACCAACAGTGCCGCCATTGGCGGCCAGCTGCAGGACGCCAAGGCTGGCAAGCCCGGCGCGCTGGACCTGCCGGACCTGTTCTCGGCCCATTCCGCGGACGCCAGCGCTCTGGGCATTGAGAACCTTGTGGACTGGAACGACTGGTTCACCGCCGAGGACATGGCGGCCTATGTGCCCGGCTTTGTGCAGGACGGCATCATTGACGGGCAGCAGGTGGTGTTCCCGGTGTCCAAATCCACCCAGCTCATCTTTTGAACGGCTCCCAGTACGCCCGGTTTGCGGCGGACACCGGGGCGCAGCTTTCCACCCTTGCCACATGGGACGGCTTTTTTGAAATGGCGGGCACCTACCGGCAGTGGTCGCAGGGCAAGCCCTTCTGCGCGCTGGATTACCCCCTGCGTCTGGTGGAGCTGAACGCGCTGGAGCAGGGCAGCGGCGAGCTGTACAAGGGCAGCTGGTACGATCTGACCAACGAGACTTTCCGCGCTTCGTGGATGGAGTTTGCCCGGGCGCTGGTGCAGGGCGATATTCTGATCTCGGACCTGTACTCCAACACGCAGGTGATGACCGGCGAGACGCTGGCGGGCCTTGGCAGCTCGGCCGCCATCCTTTATTACAATGATTTCGTCACCTACCCGGACAACACCACCGAGCCCACCGACCTGCTGTTGGCTCCTTTGCCCCACGCCGCAGGCACCGCCACGCCCCTGATGCCGCAGGCCGGGGTGGGGCTGTGCGCCTTCAAGACCACCGACCAGAAGGCCGAAGCCGCCGCCGTCTTCCTGCGCTGGCTCACCGAACAGCAGCGCAATCTGGAATTTGCCGCCGATACCGGCTACATGCCGGTGTCCAGCGCCGCCTTTGACGCCATTGCGGACTATCCCTTTGAGCAGCAGAGCTATCAGCGGCTGTACGACGTCTACAACGAAATGCGCATCCAGAACACCCCCTGTCCGAACCGGGCATCGTGGGGTACCACGCCAAGGCCAAAACCTTGTACGACAGCCTGCGCCAGCGCCAGAAGGACTATCCCCAGCGCCTTGCGGACGGCGAAACGCTGGAAGCCCTGCCGAGGAAACATGGCAGCTGCTGTGTGACAATGCCTGACGCTGCCGCTGAGCCGGAAAGGAGGGACTTTGATGCACTTTGTTGACCGGCACCGTGAAAAGATCCGCCAGAGCCCCATGAGCAGCCGGCTGCTGTGGGCCTGCCTGCTGCTGGTGGTGCTGCTGGTGTTGACCTTTGGTGCGGCGCTGTTCCTGTTTGCCAGCCTGCACAACACCAAAAAGGACATCAGCCGCAGTCTGCAGATCCAGTTTTCGGTGTTCCAGAACGATATGGAGCGCTATTTTGACCAGCTGGCGGTCATGGGCGTGAACCTGTCCGAGGACATGAGCGCAGAGGTGGACAAGGAGCTTGCTCTGCGGCAGATGTCCTTTGCCCAGCTGAACGATTCTCCCGAGGTGCTGAACGCGCTGGAAGAAGAAATGATCGAGCCGCTGTGCCGCTGCCTGCGCCAGACCGGCTGTTCCGGCGCTTTTTGTGCTGCTGGATGCCACCGTCAACACCCGCATGGAGGGAGCAGAGCATTCCCGCGCCGGGCTGTATGTGCAGAAAAGCGGTGCCGACACCCCCACCGTGCCCCTGCTGCTGTACCGGGGCAGTGCGGAGGTGGGCAAGGACCACAGCGTGATGCCCCACCGCAAGTGGCGCATGGAGTTCCAGACCGACCAGTTCCCGGACTACGACCGCTGGATGACCCCCGGCAGCACCCCGCTGTACCAGTCTTACACGCTGACCGAGCGGTTCGAGCTGCCCGGTACCTCGGAGGAGGTGCAGCTGTTTTTTGCTGCCCCTGCGGGGGGCGGGACGGCACGATGTACGGGCTGTGCGGCTTTGAGATCAGCGAGAGCTACTTCAAACAGAACTTTGCCCAGCCCACCGGCTTTGACCGGCTGAGCTGCCTGCTGGCCCCGGCGGGGGACGGCCTTGCTGCCGATGCCGCCCTCAGCAGCGGCACCACCGGCGGCTACTACCATGCCCCCGGAACACGCTGATGCTGCGCAGCTGGGCGGCGGGCTGACCCAGTTGACCGGCCCCGACAGCGCCTATGCGGGCATCTCCCAGCTGTGCCGCCTGAGCGAGAATCAGTCCTACCGGCTGGCGGTGTGCATCCCCATGGCAGACTACCGGAGACTGGTCTTTTCCGGCAATCTGCAGATGCTGCTCATCGGCCTGTTCATCGCCTTTTTCGTGGTGTTCTGCTGCATGAACTTCCACCGGCGCATCCTCTCGCCGGCGTTCCGGCAGTTCGAGGAGGACCGGCGGGAGTCCCGGCGGCGGATGGACGAGCTGCAGCTGGAACGCCAGCAGATGCAGACTGAGCTGTCCCGGCTGGCGGACGTGTGCCGCAACGAGTCGGTGCCCGATGCCTTCCAGACCTTTGTGGCGGGCATCCCCACCCTGACCAAGACCGAACGCCGCATCTTTGACGGCTACGCCGCCGGGCTGCGCACCCGGGAGATCGCGCAGCAGCTGGATATCAAGGACAGCACCCTGCGCTTCCATAATAAAAACATCTACGAAAAGCTGGGGGTCAGCTCCCTCAAGCAGCTGCAGCAGTTCGTGGCGATCCTGAACTCCGGCAGCGGCAGCGCCCCGGACGAAAGCGCCCCGCCGAAAGGCCGCTGAACAAAATGCTCCCGCACCGCTATCCCAAACACCTTTACTTGAAATAGACCTGAAATGGTGGTAGAGTTGAGAAAAACAGGAGGAAGCAGTATGTGGTTTGTTTTTGCGTTGGGGTCAGCGGTATTTGCCGCATTGACTTCTATTCTTGCGAAGATCGGCATTGACGGAGTAAATTCCACGCTTGCCACGGCCATTCGCACTGCAGTTGTGCTCCTGATGAGCTGGGGCATGGTGTTTCTGACGGGAACACAGATGTTCGGGAAAACAGAGCAATGGATATTTATGCTGGATGTAGCGATCATCGGCTGCGGCGTCATCGGCGCAGCAAGCCGCCTACGAGCTGTCACACTACCGGCTGCAGACCGCGGTCTTTGAGGCGGAAAACGATGTGGCAGACTGCACGACCAAGGCCAACAGTGCTATTCTGCACGCCGGATACGATCCCGAGCCGGGCACCCAGATGGCACGGCTCAACGTGGAGGGGTCCTGCACTGGCCAAGGAGATCTGCGCCCGGCTGGATGTGCCGTACCTGTCAGTGCGGCAGTCTGGTGCTGGCCCTCAGCCCGGAAGAGCTGCCCCACCTGCAGAAACTGTATGAGAACGGCATCGCCAACGGCGTGCCGGGCATCCGGCTGCTTTCCGCAGAGGAAACGCTTGCCATGGAACCGAATCTGGCCCCCACTGTCGTTGGCGCGCTGTATGCGCCCAGCGCCGCCATCGTCAGCCCGTGGGAGTTTGCGCTGGCCATGGCAGAAGTGGCTGTGCGCAACGGTGTGGAGCTGCACCGCAGCTGCCCTGTGACCCGCATTGAAAAACTGCCAACGGATGGGCACTGACAACCCCCCGATGGCATCGTGGAAACCCGCTACATCATCAATGCGGCAGGCATCTCGGCGCAGGCCGTGCACGATATGGCTGCGCCCCACAAATTTACCATCCAGCCCACCCGGGGCGAATACTACCTGCTGGACAAATCCGAGGGCAGCCGTGTGCACCACGTCATCTTCCAGTGCCCCAACGAAAACGGCAAGGGCGTTCTGGTGGCCCCCACCGTCCACGGCAACCTGATCGTCGGCCCGAACGCCGCCGTTCGTGGAGGGGGACGACACCGCCTGCACCGCCGCCGGGCTGGCTTTTGTCAGCGCCGCAGCCCGCCGCAGCGTGCCGAACATCCGGTTCGGCGAGTCCATCCGCAACTTTGCGGGCGTCCGCGCCAATGTGGACACGGGCGACTTTGTCATCGGCGAAGCGGAAGGCGCGCCCGGTTTCATCGATCTGGCGGGTATGAAATCGCCCGGCCTGTCCAGCGCACCGGCTGTTGCCAGAGAAGCCGTCAAAATCCTGGAAGGCCCACGGCGACCTGCCCGCCGCCAAGACGGATTACAGGGATGGCCGCACCAGGTGCGCTTCAAGGAGTGTTCGCCCGAAGAAAAGGCCCGGCTCATTGCGGAAGAGAACCCGCATACGGCCGCGTGGTCTGCCGGTGCGAGACCGTCACCGAGGGCGAGATCCTGGACGCCCTGCACGAAGAGATCCCCGCCACCACCATCGACGGCGTCAAGCGCCGCTGCGGTGCCGGTATGGGGCGCTGTCAGGGCGGCTTTGCGGGCCCGGGTGCTGGAACTGATCAGCAAAACGCTGGGCATCAGTCCGCTGGACGTGCTGCAGGGTAAGGCCGGCACCAACGTCTTACTGTGCGAAACCAAGCAGGAGGGAGAGCACCATGATTGATCTGGTCATCGTCGGCGGCGGCCCTGCAGGCCTTGCCGCAGCTTACAGCGCATGGCAGCACGGCCTGCGCGATATCCTTATCTTAGAGCGCGACAACGAAGCTGGGCGGCATTTTGAACCAGTGTATCCACAATGGCTTTGGCCTGCACCGCTTTGGCGAGCAGCTCACCGGCCCGGAATACGCAGGCCGCTGCATTGAACTGCTGCGCTCCACCGGTGTCCGGGTGGAGCTGGGCACGATGGTGCTGGAAGTCACCCCGGACAAAAAAGATCCACTGCGTCAGCCGGGAAAAGGGCTATCAGATCCTGGAAGCCAGAAGCATCATCCTCTGCATGGGCTGCCGGGAGCGCACCCGCGGTGCCATCGGCATCCCGGGCACCGACCTGCCGGTATCTACACCGCCGGTGCTGCCCAGCGCTATGTCAACATGGAGGGCTATCTGGTAGGCAAGCGGGTGCTCATCCTCGGCAGCGGCGACATTGGCCTGATCATGGCTCGCCGTATGAGTTTGGAAGGAGCCAAAGTTTTGGCCTGCGTGGAGGTCATGCCGTATTCCGGAGGCCTGACCCGCAACATTGTCCAGTGCCTGCATGACTTCGACATCCCGCTGTATCTGTCCCATACCATCGTGGACATTCAGGGCAAGGCCCGCGTAGAAAAGGCCATCGTTGCCAAGGTGGACGAGAACCGCCGCCCCATCCCGGGCACCGAGATGGAATTTGATGTGGACACCATCCTGCTCAGCGTTGGCCTGATGCCGGAAAATGAGCTGACCCGAAAGGCGGGCATCCCCATGGACCCTCACACCAAGGGCGCTGTGGTCTACGAGAAGATGGAGACCGGCATCCCCGGCGTGTTCGCCTGCGGCAACGTGGTGCACGTGCATGATCTGGTGGACTTCGTTTCCGGCGAAAGCGACCTTGCCGGTGCTTCTGCGGCGGCCTATGTTTTGAAGGGCGAAGCCTCCGATACGGTTGTGCTTGACCTTGTCCCGGGCAATGGTGTGGGCTACACCGTGCCGCAGCGGGTGCGCCCCGCCGATGTGGACAGGAGCGTGAACATTTCCTTCCGTGTGCGGCAGAACTACGGCCCCAGCCAGATCACCGTGACCTGCGGCGGCAGGCAGTTGGCCCGGTTCAAGCGCCAGCGCATGGCTCCCCGGCGAGATGGAGCACATCGCCCTGCCCAAAGTCCTGCTGGAAAAAGCAGACGGCCCGCTGACCGTTGCGGTAGAGGAGGTTATTGCAGAATGAGCAGCATCAAAGAAGTCATTTGCATCTGCTGTCCCTGCGGCTGCCACTTGCAGGTGGACCCGGAAAATGATTATAATGTAACTGGAAACGCCTGCCCCAACGGTGCCGCCTACGGCAGGGGAAGAGCTGACTCATCCCACCCGCATCATCACCAGCACGGTGCGGGCGGAGGGCGGTCTGTACCCGCGCTGCCCGGTAAAAACTGCGCAGGCCGTACCTAAAGAGAAGATGACCGAGGTCATGGCTGCGCTGGACCGCGTCACCCTGCCCGCTCCCGTCCGCACCGGGCAGGTGGTGCTGGCCGACGTGTGCGGCACCGGCGTGGACGTTGTGGCGACGCGAAATCTGTGATACACACTCCTGAAACGATACGGAGGTAGCAAAAGCATGAGTACAAAATATGTTCTGGCGCTGGATCAGGGAACCACCAGCAGCCGTGCCATCCTGTTCGACAATGAGCAGAACATCATTGCAGTGCAGCAGCGCGAGTTTGAGCAGATCTATCCGCAGCAGGGCTGGGTGGAGCACAACCCTATGGAGATCTGGTCCACCCAGTATGGAGTCATGAACGAGGTGGTGGCCCAGAGCGGCGTCGATGTCCACGACATTGCCGCCATTGGCATCACCAACCAGCGGGAGACCACCATCCTGTGGGGAAAAGGCCACCGGCCGCCCCATCTACAATGCCATCGTCTGGCAGTGCCGCCGCACGGCTCCGCTGGTGGATGAACTGCTGCAGCAGCCCGGCATGGCAGACTACATCCGGGAGAACACCGGCCTGATGCCCGATGCCTATTTCTCCGCAACGAAGATCAAGTGGATCCTGGACAATGTGCCCGGTGCGCGGGAGCGCGCCGAGGCAGGGGAGATCCTGTTCGGCACTGTGGACACATGGCTGGTCTGGAAGCTGACCGGCGGCAGAGTGCATGTCACCGACCGCACCAACGCCAGCCGCACCATGCTGTATAACATCCGCACGCTGGACTGGGACGACACCCTACTCAAAGCGCTGGATATCCCGCGCTGCATCCTGCCCCGCGTGACGGATTCCAGCGAGGTCTACGGCACCACCGATCTGTGCGGTGTGCAGATCCCGGTGGCCGGCATTGCCGGTGACCAGCAGGCTGCGCTGTTCGGACAGAGCTGCTTTCGCAAGGGTGAGGCCAAGAACACCTACGGCACCGGCTGCTTCTTGCTGATGAATACCGGGGACACCATCTGCCGCAGCCAGAACGGCCTGATCTCCACCATTGGCATCAGCCTGAACGGTAGGGTGGAGTACGCGCTGGAGGGCAGCGTCTTTGTGGGCGGTGCCGTCATCCAGTGGGTGCGCGACGGCCTGCGCATGATCCAGGAGAGCCGCGACGCCGAATACTATGCCCAGAAGGTGCCGGACAACGGCGGCATCTACATTGTGCCCGCCTTCACCGGTCTCGGTGCGCCGTATTGGGATATGTACGCCCGCGGTGCCATCGTGGGCATCACCCGCGGCACCACCCAGAACCATATCATCCGCGCGGCGGAAGAATCCATCGCCTACCAGAGCGCAGACCTCGTGGCGGCTATGGAAAAGGACACCGGCGTGCCCATCACCTCGCTGAAGGTGGACGGCGGCGCCTCCCGTGACCAGTTCCTGATGCAGTTCCAGGCCGACATCCTGAACAAGACCGTGCTGCGCCCTGCCATCCGGGAGACGACCGCTCTGGGCGCTGCCTATCTGGCGGGTCGCTGCTGTTCACATCGCCGCTCTGGCTGAGCTTTGTGCCCGCCGCAGGGTTGACTGCGGTACAGAACGGATTCACCCAGTAAAAGCCCTGCCCCTTTAAGGTGCCGATGTAATCGCCGAAGAGGGTGAGCACCAGTGCCTCCTGCGGCTTGAGCACCTTCAGGCCGCAGAACAGGAAAATGCCCGCCACCCAGTACAGGATGGACAGCGCCATGAGCAGAATGCCCGGGAACAGGCTGGTGTCCAGCAGGATCAGGCTGTACACGAACAGTGCCGTGAACACCACATAGCCCAGCAGGGTGAGCAGCAGCATGACCATGCCGTTCTTTTTGGTCTGCAGAATTTTCTCTTCCATAATGGTCTCCTTCTTATCAGGACTTGAAAACGTTTCTTTGTGATATCAAAATAATATCACTTTGAACTTTTGCTGTCAAGCCCCGGAGGCCAAAATCCCTTCAGGCGGGGTACAATGTTTATAAAACCGGCTTCTCAGTCCCGGAGCAATGCCACGGCCACATCGTTGACGTTCGTGCCGGTGGCTCCGGTCATGATGAGCCCCTCCACAGCCCGGAGGGCGTGGTAGGCATCGTTGTGCTGCAGGGTGTCAAACACGTTCCAGCCTTTTTGCAGCCAGCGCAGCAAGGGTCTCGCCGTCCACATAGCCGCCTGCGGCATCGGTGGGGCCATCGGTGCCGTCGCTGCCCACCGAGAACACTGCTGCGTCCCGCCCTGCAATGGCGGGAGCTGCCGCAAGCGCCAGCTCCTGATTCCGCCCGCCGAGGCCCTTGCCCGTCAGGTGGACGACCGTCTCGCCGCCTGCGATGTAGGCCAGCTTTTTTCCCTGCCCCGCGTGGGTCCGGACGATGGAGCCAAGGAAGCTGCCCGCTTCCCGTGCCTCACAGCAAAGCTGATCGGTCAGCAGGATGGGCTCATAGCCCAATTCTCGGCAGGCATTGGCCGCAGCGGTGCACAGTTCCCGCACACTGCCGGTGATCCGGGTGGTCACGTTGTCCAGCGCTTTGGGCGTTTCCTGCTGCAGCAGCGTCTTTGCCTGTTCCGACAGGTTTAAATGGTACTTTTCCGCAATGGCAAGGGCCTGCGCGCAGGTGGAGGTGTCCGGCACCGCCGGGCCGCTGGCGATCATGTCGAGCGGGTCGCCGACGATATCGCTCAGCACGATGCTGAACACCTCTGCCGGGGCACAGGCCTGCGCAAACCGTCCGCCCTTGACAGCGGAAAGCCGCTTGCGGATGGTGTTCATTTCCACGATATCGGCCCCGCTGGCGAGAAGCTGGCTTGTGATGTCCTGCAGCTCTTCCCGGGCAGCAGCGGCCGCTCGAACAATGCGCTGCCGCCGCCGGAGAGCAGGAACAGCACAGTATCCTCTGCCGTCAGGCCCCTGCACAAGGGCCAGCGCCTTTTCGGTGGCAGCAAAGCTGTTCTCGTCCGGGACCGGATGGCCTGCTTCACAGCAGGTCACGCCCGGGATCTCACCCTTACGTGGCCGTACTTGGTCACGACAACGCCGCCGTCCACACGGCCCAGCGCTTCCACCGCCGCGTGTGCCATCTGCCATGCGGCCTTGCCCGCCGCGACCAGCAGCACCCTGCCGCCCTTGGGCGCAAAGGCTTTCAGTGCGCGGCGGACCGCTTCGTCCGGCAGGACAGCGTTCAGGCTGGATGCGATGATGACATCGGCATCCTTTCGCAGCGTCAGATTCATAAAGCATTCCTCCACTAACTGTTTTTGCTTTTAGTATAGCGCGTTTCTGCATTCTTTTTAAAGTGCAGCTCTGCCGGGTTTCCTTCTTGATTTCAAAGAAAAATAAGGGTGAAAAAACTGATATAACAGCTAAAATAGCGAAAAATGCATTGACAGTTGCACGGCTGTGACGCTATAATAAGCCGTGGAATATTTTCCGGCAGGATCATATTCCGAGGAAAAGAGGGGAAGCGTACCTTTTGAACACAAAAAAAACAATGTCGCGCTGCTGCTGCGGCGCTGGCTGTACTGGTGCTGGCGGCTTTGCTGCTTTTTGCAGGCGGCAGCTGGCTGGAAAAGCGCAGCCGGAAACCGGAGACCCGGACGGAGCTGCCGCAGGCAAAGCAGGAGACCGTGGAACTGAACGGCCATACCTACAAAAAGCGTGACGGGCTTACGACCATTCTTGTAATGGGCGTGGATCATGAAACGCAGGAGTCCTATGCATACCGGCAGGCCGGTCAGGCGGATTTCCTCCGGTTGATCGTGCTGGACAGTAACAATAAGACGGTGCAGCAGCTGCAGATCGACCGTGACACGATCACGCCGGTGACAGTGCTGGGCGTTATGGGGGACCGGTATGAGCCGGTGGAGCAGCAGATCTGTGTGGGCTATGGCTTTGGCGATGGACGCCAGACCAGCTGCGAGGTCACAGTGGAAGCTGTGGAAAATCTGCTGGGCGGACAGACGGTCGATCAGTACCTTTCCATGGGTCTGGATGGCATTTCAACACTGAATGACTTGGCGGGCGGCATTACCGTTACGCTGGAGGATGATTTCTCCGCCATCGATCCGGCTATGACCAAGGGCACGACCCTGACGCTGCATGGCGACCAGGCAGAGACCTTTGTCCGTACCCGCCGCAGCATCGGCGTTGGCACCAATGAGGCCCGCATGGCCCGGCAGGAACAGTATATCCAGAAGCTTGCCACACAGCTGGATGCTGAAGTAAAGCAGAACCAGAGCTTTGTGCTCACGGCTTACGACGCAATGGAACCGTATCTCTATACGAACATCCCGCGCGGCCAGCTGGCAAATGAAGTGTGGGCGGCAAAGGATTATGAGCGGATGGATACAATCAAGCCGGAAGGCACCCATGAGATCGGTGCCGATGGCTTTATGGAGTTCTATCCGGATGCTGCAAGCCTGCAGCAGGCTGTATTGCAGCTTTTCTATGAACAGGTTGAATAAATGTGTGTGTTGCACATTTAGATAGAGGTACTCTCGGGGAAAGAGTGTGAAAGTTTGAAAGGAAGAGTCATATGAAAATGAAAAAGGTCGTTGGTGTTGCAGTTTCTGTGGTTCTGGCCGTAAGTATGGTTGCAGCCACTGCTTTTGCAGCAGAGACTGCTCCTGCAAGCCCGACCAGCGCAGACAAGGATGCCGGCAAGATTACCTTTGAGGCCACCGGTTCTTCTTCTGAGGGCCTGAACATCGAGTTAAAGACCAGCCCTCTTTCTGCCGCGGAAGAGGAAGCTTTGAAGGCAGCAGGCAGCGTGCAGGCTTATCTGGGTGCAGATACCTATTCTGAAATTACCCGCATTCTGGACAGCAATGTGACCATCAGCGAGATCAAGGAGCTGATGGTCACCGGTTATGTGGCTAGCATGGGTGATGTTACCGCTTACCTTCACTTTGCAGCTCTGCCCAAGGCAGGCACTCAGGTTGTCGTTACGGTCAAGGTCGTCACTGCGAATGGCAACGTTGTGACTCTGCCTGTGGTTGGTACCGTTGTTGAGCAGACTTCCACCGTCAATGGTAAACCTGTGACCTGGCGTGTTGTCCAGGTTGTGCTGGATGGCGTGACCATGGCAGACATTCAGGCTGGCAAGGCAACTGCTTCTGTTGCTACCGCAAAGTAATTAGCAGACTGCATCATTTGCGGTGCTCCCTGATGAAAAGGGAACGCCGCATTTTTTTGGCGTATGGGATTCAGAAAAATAGAGGAAAGGGCGCAACGCCCGGGCCGCATGGGCGGCAATATTATGCAGTATTATAAGTAAGGAGTGAAATCGTGCAGCAAGATACGATCGTGAAGGAGCGCACAGCTTTAGCGGTACAGCCGGAACAGGGAGAAGACACCATTGATCTGCTGGAACTGTTCATGGGTCTGCTGGCCCACTGGACGCTCATTGCAGCCACGGCTGTAGTGGGTGCCGTGCTGATGGCGCTTTATACGTTTTTTCTGGTAACGCCGATGTACAAGGCAACGGCCACCATCTATGTGGTCAGCCGCAATGATTCGGTGCTGAACTTCTCCGACCTGCAGGTTGGCAGCGAGCTGACCAGCGATTACATCAAGGTCTTTGAAATGTGGGAAGTCCACGAAAAGGTCATCAGCAATCTGGGCCTGGATTACACCTACACCGATATGGCCAGTATGCTGTCTGTCACCAACACCAGCGACACCCGTATGCTGGATATCACAGTCACGAACCCGGACCCGGAAGAAGCGGCAGCAATCGCAAACGAGTATGCGGATGTGGGCGCAAAGTACATCTCGGAAAAGATGAAGACGGACGAGCCCACCCTGATGTCTTCTGCGCGTGTGCCGGAGAATCCGTTCAGTCCCAACAAGGCCAAGAACATCCTGCTGGGCTTTGTAGTGGGCTTTGTGCTGGCCTGCGCCGTGGTGGTGCTGCGGACCATGCTGGACGATACCTACAAGTCTGCCGATGATATCCGCAAAGTACACCGGTATGGTCGTACTGGCATCGATCCCGCTGGCCGATGCTGGCGAACAGCCGAAAGAGAAAAGCGAGTTCAAGCGCCGCACCAAGCGGTTTGCCGATGATGTCCGCCGCCGTGTGGGTGGCAGCTCTGGGAGGAAAGCATGAAACAGCTCAAGATCACAAAATTTCCGGCTCTGGATTATGCGGGAAATGAAGCCTTTAACACCCTGAGCACCAACCTCTCCTTTGCAGGTGCGAATGTCAAAAGATCATGATCACCAGTTGCCATGCTGCAGAGGGCAAGAGCTATCTGGCCATGAACCTGATGCGCACGCTGGCACAGCGCGGCATCAAGGTGGCGCTGGTGGACGCAGACCTGCGCCGCAGCATGCTCAACAGTGACTACGGCCTGAAATATGAGGATGGCCGCAGCGACGGCAAGGGCCTCTCCCATTTTCTGGCCGGTATGGTGGGCATGGATGAGGTCATCTACCAGACCGACATCCCCAACGCGATCATGGTGCCGGTGGGCCGCGATGTGCCCAACCCGCTGCCGCTGCTGACCAACAGCCATTTTGCCGAACTGCTGGATATGCTGGCCAGAATGGCAGATTACGTCATTGTGGACGCACCCCCGGTGGGCGTGGTCATCGATGCGGCAGAGATCGCCAAGGCATGTGACGGCACCCTGATCGCAGTGAACTACAACGATGTGAGCCGTCAGGAGCTGCTGGACGTGAAGCAGCAGATCGAGCAGACCGGCTGCCCCATTCTGGGCACCGTGCTCAATCAGGTGGACTACGACAACTATATGGGCCGCAAGTACTACAAATCCTACTCAAAGTATGGAAAGTACGGCTATTACAGAAAGTATTATAAGCGGAGCCACGAAGCGGAAAAGAAATGAGCGGCTTTACGGATTATCATGCGCACATCGTCTACGGCGTGGACGATGGCGCACAGACCAGAGAAGAAATGTATGCCATGCTGGACGCAGCGGCAGCAGACGGTGTGCGGCACCTGTTTGCCACCTCCCACAGTACGCCGGGCATGGAACGCTTCCCGCAGGAAGTCTATGACCGGCATCTGGCTCTGGCCCGCGCATACTGCACACAAAAAGGCTACGACCTGAAGCTGGAGCACGGCTCTGAGCTGCTGTATACCCCTGCGGCGGGATATGCGGCAGTCCAGCGCCAGCTGCTGACCTTGGGGAGATACCGGCTGGGTGCTGCTGGAGTTCGTGCCGAACATAACGGCAAAGGAGCTGGAAACGGCTCTGCAGGAGATCACGGGTGCAGGCTACCGCATTCTGGTGGCCCACATTGAGCGGTATCCCTGCCTTGCGCAGCACGGCCTGCTGGCCCGCCTGCATGAGCAGTACCGGCTGCGCTGCCAGATCAACTGCTCGGCTGTGCTGGACAGCGGCTTCTGGCAGCGGATGCGGCTGGAGCACTGGGTCAAGGCGGGGCTGGTGGACGCGGTCTCTTCCGATGCACACAACTGCACCTCCCGCCCGACCCGGATGCGGCAGACTTATGAGCAGCTGTGCAGTCATGTGGGAGAAACCACGGCACAAAAATTGACAGGGTTGGACGGCACGGAGTATCTTGTATAACTGCCTTTGCTGCCGGAAATAAGATCCGGTTCAGACACCTCTTTCGGTCAGTGGTTTTGCGGACAAACTGCACGGAAGAGGTGCTTTTTCGTAATTAAGGATATGGTTTCCGTTTTTTGTGCAAAAATAACTTGCGAATCAGCGGGTGACGTGTTAAACTGAACAAGGGGGATCGTTTTTGATCGTAAGCTTGCGGGGGTGTGTTATTAAATGAAGATATTGGTCGTCGATGACGGACAGCTTGCGATCAACTCGCTGGTCCGCATCCTGTGCCGTGTTGCACCCGACTGTGATTATATCAGCGCCATGACCACCGAAGACGCTTTGACATGGATGCGTCAGGGGCCTATGGATGCTGCCTTCCTGAATCTGGAAATGCCCGGCATGAACGGGCTTGGTTTGGCGCGCATGATCCAGAAGCTGCAGCCGCGCTGCAACATCATTGTGGTGACAGAGCATCGGAACATGCGCTGGAAGCACTGCAGATCTTCGTCAGCGGCTTTCTGCTCAAGCCCGCAAACGAGGATGATGTCAGAATGTGCTGAAGCATCTGCGCTACCCGCCGGAGGATGGCCCGGCAGGCGTCAAGATCCAATGCTTCGGCAATTTTGAGATCTTTGTCAATGGGCGCACACTGGCCTTCAAGCGCAGCAAGAGCAAAGAGCTGCTGGCCTATCTGGTGGACCGCAACGGTGCCACCTGTACCAACGGTGAAATGCTGGCGGTGCTGTGGGAGGACAAACCCGATACCGCATCCCTGCACAGCCATCTGCGCAACCTGATCTTTGACCTGAGCCATGCGCTGGAAGATGCAGGTGTTACCGGACTGCTCATCCGCGGCCGCAGCACGCTGGCCATCGATACGGGCAAGGTGGACTGCGATTATTACAACTTCCTGAAGGGGGACCGCTCGGCCATCAACTCCTACCGGGGCGAGTATATGACCCAGTATGCGCCGACCGAATTTTTGAAGCAAAAGAAAGCACTGCAATGCAGTGCTTTTCTTTTGTCGAAATGCTTTAGTTTTTCAAATGGGAATCCCAGCCGGAAGAGGTGATGACCTGCTGATCCGGTGTGCACCACATGGCTTCCACGCCGTCCAGACTTTCCACGATCTTCATCCCGTCCTCCAGCGGCTGGCAGAACAGGCCGGTGGTCAGGCAGTCGGCAAGGCCGGAGTCGCTGCACAGCACGGTCACGCCGTTAAAGTAGGCGGCGGGGAACAGGGTGTCCGGGTCGATCAGGTGGTGGTAGCGCTTGCCGTCCACCACGTAGTAGCGCTGGTAGTCGCCGCTGGTCACAAGGGCCATATCGCTCATGTTAATGGCACCGTCCAGCATGGAACTGGCGGTGTACAGGTCGGAAGCGTTCCACGGGTTTTCCACACCACCGGTCCACGGGCTGCCGTCGGGCTTCTTGCCAATGGCACGCAGGTTGCCGCCCACGCTTACCAGAGCACTGGTCAGGCCGCGGGCCTCGGCTGCCTGACATGCCATTTCCACGGCATAGCCCTTGCCCACGCTGCCCACGTCCAGCCGCATGTCCGGGTCGGCCAGATAGACGGTCTTGGCATCTTCGTCGATGATGACATTGTTGATGTCGCAGTGCTGGGCGGCAGCTTCCAGCTCGTCCATACCGGGCAGCTTGTTGTCCGCATCGGTCTCGGTGGCCTCGGCCGCTTCGCGGTGGTCGTGCCCGATGCCCAGCACACTGCCCATGGCCACGTTCAGCGTGCCGTTGGTGGTGGCGTACATCTGGTCGGCCAGCTCCAGCATGGAGAGGATGCGGTCATCCACCTCCACGGGGGCCTTGCCGGCGTTGTCGTTGATGGTCTTCACGTTGGTCACTGCAATGACGGACGCGATCTGTCCCGAACATTGACGCTGATTGAGTACATCAGCAGGAAATTCTGGTTGTCCTCAGCCAGGCCCATCTGGTTGACGACGCGCCCGCTCATCGGGAACGCAGAAATGCCTGCCGCGCCGATCATCGGGTTGAGTTTTTTTGCCCTCCGGCCGGAAAAGGTTCAGCAGCTTGGCAAACAGCACGCCGCCCACCGTGTCGAACACAAAGGCCACCAGACCCAGTGCCAGGATCAGCAGTGTGTCGGGCCGGACGAATTTGTCGGCGGTCATCTGCCCGGCCACCGTCAGGCCCAGCACGATGGTA
>VOFG01001284.1_pt1 | contig 32000 bp, 48 predicted proteins | sample 5384171 | NCBI WGS metagenome assembly VOFG01 (sample SAMN12384726, study PRJNA508395) | human gut metagenome | isolation source: healthy gut F | host: Homo sapiens
TCTCCAGTAGCGTCCACCAGTGATCCGGAAGATGTAAAAAGCAAAGAAAAAATATGCGGACTCTGGCAAAGCTCCCAAAGACCAGCTGGACTACTACCCATACTGGATCGACAAAATGGGAACCACGGATAAAGGGAAAACAATCTACAAATACAGCAACAACACGAATCATGCGATTATATCCAACATCCTTACTGGGTTTCCACACAGCCGGAAGAGACCCCGGATGTCAACTTTAACCTTATCATTCTATTGAAAAATAATTATTTTGTATGGAATATCTGCATGGCCTATAAGTATGCGGCAAATGCGGAGCCGTGACCTTTCTCGACGGGCAGGAAAAATTCCGGCAGGTTGCGCACGTATTACACAATTGCTTGAGATTGGCGTGTGTTGTTGTATCCAGATGCAGGATCAGCGTTGCTGTCTTAAGCGGCCGGAGCATCTGCCCCTCGGTAAGCTGGATGCCATCCGGGGCAAGCCGCCCGTAAATCTGTGGGAGCAGGTCAAGGGAATAGGTATCTCCGAGAAAAGATAATTCTGCAAGATACAGGCGGCTCTGACGTTCTACCACATGTGCAAACTCTTCATAAGCCTTTGACAAAAGCATCAGGCTGATGCAGTCCACAATGTAAGCCTCCTGGATCTGTTCATGGTTCAGATATAATTCCGACAGTTCATCCACTCCGTTTACAAGCGTCACAAACCCATAGGCATAGTGAGGCAGGGAAACCCCGTCTAAATCCTGATCCAGAGAGTAATACGCATAGGATTCAACCAGGGGAAGAAGTGCCGTATAAATTGCCTGAATATGGGGCAGGTCATCCGGAGGAAATGGAAACGGCTGCAAAATTCGTTCCAGTCACCGGAGGATAATCCGGGAGATAAGTTTACATTTCATGGGATACATCCTCCTTATCTGAAGCTGCCATAACGGCTGCAATTTCCTGAAAGCGGCCCGTGACCTTATCATAGTTCTTTCGGTGATGGGGAAAGCCACAGTTTATGCAGGATTTGATACCATTTTTTAAATATTCACAGTTTCCACCACAGGATTTCCCGAGTGTATAGAGGGGACAATAACAAAACAGACAGTTAAAGTCCTCCTCCGGAATTCCTTTATGGCATGGAAAATATTCACATTTTTTATTTTGAAAAAACTTATAATATTCGCTCAAAATGGTTTCCTCCAATCAAAGCACAATCATAGCATAATTATATCGGAACAACAAGCGGATCGCAAGAAATGCGAATGACATAAAAATTGCATTTCAGTGGGAAATGATACCTTTTGCCCCTTTTATCATTACAATATTTACATCTTTTTAAGAGCGAAGGTATAGTGGCTCAGGCAATTGAGGATTTGAAGCAAAAAGTTGAAAATTAAATAAAAAATACTTGACTTAAAAGTTAACTTTAAGTGGTATATTATGATAGATAAAATCGGAAGGAGAATTTATTATATGTATATCGAAAAGATTAACGGACGGAAGATGTGAAGAAATTGAATATAGAAGAGATGACAGCTCTCGCAGAAAAATGCGTCATGCATTATTAAAGAGGGCAAGTATTCACGGCGGGCATTTTGGCCCGAATTTCGGCATGGTAGAGGCAATCATTGCACTGCATTATGTTTTTGAGTCCCCAAAGGACAAAATGGTATTTGATGTTTCCCATCAGACCTATCCGCACAAGATGCTGACCGGTCGAAAAGATGCCTATTTATATGAAGAACATTACGATGACGTGACGGGATACAGCTGTCCGCAGGAAAGTGAACATGACCATTTTACGGTCGGACATACCTCTACATCCGTCAGTCTGGCATGCGGTCTGGCAAAGGCAAGGGATCTTCGTGGGGAAAGTGCAAATGTGATCGCAATTATCGGAGACGGTTCTTTAAGCGGAGGAGAAGCCTTAGAAGGAATGGATTTTGCAGCAGAATTAGACAGCAACATGATCATTGTAGTAAATGACAATGATATGTCAATTGCAGAAAATCATGGAGGACTTTATTCAAATCTGAAATTACTCCGCGAGACAAACGGACAGGCAGAGTGTAATTTATTTAAAGCCATGGGACTTGATTATGTTTATGTGGATCATGGAAATGACTTAAGGGAGCTGATCGGGGCTTTCAAACAGGTAAAAGACAGTAAGAAACCGGTTGTTGTCCACATTAATACATTAAAGGGAAAAGGTTATAAACCGGCAGAAGAGCATAAGGAAGAATGGCACTGGCATCTTCCATTTGATATTGAGACCGGAAAATCCCATTTTCCAGAAGTGGAAGATTATTCTTCGGTGACCTGTGAATATCTGATTGAAAAGATGAAAAAGGATCCGACAGTTGTTGCAATTACATCCGGAACCCCGACGATTCTCGGATTTACGCAGGAGAAAAGGAAACAGGCCGGCCGGCAGTTTGTAGATGTGGGAATCGCGTGGAGGAGACAGCGGTAGCACTTTGCTTCCGGAATTGCCAAAGGTGGCGGAAAGCCGGTATACGGTGTGTATTCCAGCTTTATCCAGAGGACGTATGACCAGATTTCACAGGATCTGTGTATTGACGGGAATCCGGCAACGATTGTTGTGTATACGGGATCGGTATTTGGCGTGACGGATGTTACCCATCTGGGACTGCAGGATATTCCGATGCTTTCTAATATTCGGGACTGGTTTATCTGGCACCGACAACAAAGGAAGAATATCTGTCAATGCTTGACTGGAGTGTGGAGCAGAAGGAAATGCCGGTTGCGATCAAACTTCCGGGCGGAGACATGATTTCGGATGGCAGAGAAGTCGCAAAAGACTGGAGCCAGCTCAACACCTATGAGGTAACGGAAAAGGGAAGCAAAATTGCACTGATCGGACTCGGAACATTTTATTTCCTGGCACTGCAGACCGCAGAAATGCTGGAGAAAAAAAGGTATTCATGCAACGGTAATCAACCCGTATTATATTACCGGACTGGATAAGGGACTGCTGGAGAAGCTGAAGGCAGACCATGACACGGTAGTTACACTGGAAGATGGCATCCTGAATGGTGGTTTCGGAGAAAAAATCGCAAGATTTTATGGAAGCAGTGATATGAAAGTCTATAATTACGGATTGAAAAAAGAATTCCTTGACCGGTATGATGTAAATGAGGTATTAAAAAGAGAATCATCTGACAGCAGAGCAGATTGTAAATGACGTATTATAGAAGGCAGAAATAAACAACAAACCTTGTGAGAATCGACACAATATGGTAAAATATAACATACTAGAGCTTATTTTGCATAGTGGTTAGAATAGCGGGCTCATGGAAGGAGCGGTATCATATGAAGAATAAAGATTCGAAAGCAAGGATGCAGATGATTTTCGGGATACTTTTGTTTGCGTTTATTTTTATGGCAGAGTTGTATGCCATAGTCAATTTCGAAGATGTTTATTGTTCTGGTTGTTTTGGCAGCAGCAGATCTGATATGCCTGTATGTTGCAATCAGAGGCGTGATTTCAGTATATGAGACAAAATATGCCCGGAGAGAGGAACAGTATGAGAGTATTTTCAAGTCGGAAAAGGCATCATATCTCATGCTGAAAAAAAATATTTTGAGGAAATATCGGTGAAGCTTGCATATATGGAAGAGGCATCTAAGATTCCGACAGAGGAAATTGTCAATGCACAGAAGGGAATAGCGAAAGTAATTATCAAGCGGTCCCATGAGAGAATACCGATGCATTGATGAATTCATACGAACAGCTGCTGGACCGGTTTGATACGTTCAGAAAGGAATGGATGGGTTCGGTACAGTTGCGGGTGTTTATAAGGACGAGATTCTTTCAGCCTGTAAGGATGAAATTTCTTCGGTGCAGAAGGATGGAAAAAGAACAGGAACATTCACAGGATAAAGAGATAGCCGCAAAGCTGCAGGAAATCATTATTGCAATAAAGATATGGAACTGCGCCTGAATCAGACCATTATGAACAGTCAGAAAGTGGTTGTTTCCCAGCCGCAGGTTTCTGTACCTGTGGCAACACCTGTAGAGCCACAGCCGGCACCGCAGAGTTATGTGGAAGAAACACCGGTAGAGCCGGAGATCTCACCAGAGCCGGAAGAAAGTATGGAGCCGGAACCGGAGATTTCGCCGGATCTGGAAGAAAACCGGAACCGGAGATTTCGCCGGATCTGGAAGAAAACCCGGAACCGGAAATTTTGCCGGATCTGGAGGAGAGTCTGGAACCGGAGATTTCGCTGGAGCCGGAAGAAGATATGGAACCGGAGATTCTGCCGGATATACCGGAAGAAGAGAGTTTTTGAGCCGGAGGAAGAGCCTCCAGTCATGGCAGCGGATGAGATTATCCCGCCGGACCCGGAAGAATCCATTGAGGAAGCAGAGGAACTGGTAGAACCGGACCCGATTCCGGAGGAAGCGATTGTTGATGAAGCGGATGATGAGAACCTGCCGGAAGAACTTCCACCGATGCCGGATCTGTCAGATCAAACCGTTCCATGAGCCCGGATGAGATAGCTGCGCTGTTTGCGAGCAACGATAACAATGCGGATAAAGTTGAGGAACCTGCCGAGGAAACTGTGGAACCGGAGAATATTCCGGAGCCGGTCGAAGAGCCGGAAGCCGTAAAGAAGCACCGCTTCAGCCGGAAGAACCGGCTGATCCGAATAAGGCATTAAGCCCGGATGAGATAGCCGCGTTGTTTGCAAGTATGGGAACGTAAATCAAACGGATAAAATAACGGATAACGCCATTTGTTCCACGTAAAAAATGTGACAGAATAAAATGGAAAAATGTAGTTGCATTTCTTTTTCATTGTGTTATACTTAGGTCGTTGCAATTTAATAGTTTAAAGCAGAGTAGACACATGTGCGTTAAGTGCCGGATGAACAGGGAGTTGTCACCCGGACGAAAAGAAAATCTTGCGGTACATGAGTCGCATCCCGCTGCATCCGAAGATATTATTATCTCCTGTTGTAGTTCGGTGAGGTCTGCAAAGGAGGTAATTTTTTTAATGAAAAAATTCGTTACTTTGTTCACCGATTCTGCCCGAGAGCTTAAAATCGGTCAGAACCATCACAACTATGGCAATGCTTGCTGCAGTTGCCGTTATCCTTGGATATTTCTCCATCGAATATGGACAGTTTATCCGTATCGGTTTTTCCGGTATTCCAAATGGTATCGTTGATTACCTGTTTGGGCCGGTGGTTGGAGGAATTTTCCATGGTGCGTTGGATATTATCAAGTATATGATGAAGCCAACCGGACCATTTTTGTCCACAGCTGACGCTGGTTGTTATCCTGGCAGGAATCCTGTATGGATGCTTTTTTATAAGAAAAAGCTTACGATCTGGCGTGTGCTGGCAGCTAAATTTGTAGTTATGCTGGTCTGTAACGTGATTCTGACAACACTTTGTCTGAATGTGTTATATGGACAGGCATTTATGGTGATTCTTCCAGCGCGTGCGCTGAAGAACCTGATTATGTGGCCCAATTGATTCGGTGATCTTTTTGCAATCACAAAGGCCTTAGAACAGATTGGACTCTTTCGCATGTTCCAGAAGCCTGTACTTGCAAATTCTGCAAATATGCAGGGGAATTAGAAAATTTAATAAGTTATAGAACAAAAACCGTCCGCAGAAAGAAAACTGCGGACGGTTTTTATAAATTTATTTACGGATCGGATGGGTGGCAATATTTTTTAAAATACGAACAGCGGTCTGCATACCTTCCACAGAGATATGTTCATATGGCCGTGGAAACCGTAACCGCCGGTACCGAGATTTGGACACGGCAATCCCATAAAGGAAAGTCTTGCGCCGTCTGTACCGCCACGGATCGGACGGGAGAGCGGTGTCAGACCTTCGGAGGCAATTGCCTGTTTTGCCAGATCCACGATCTCCATTTTATCCTCAATGACAGAGATCATATTCTCATACGAATGTTCGATGTCGAGCGTGACGGTTTCCTCCATATTTCTGATTCATGGATTGTGCAAGGTCACGTAGATTCTGCAGACGTTTCTCAAATGTGGTTTTATCATGGTCACGAATGATAAAGGAAAGGGTGGCGGAAGCCACATCTCCGGACATATCGGTCAGATGATAGAATCCTTCCCGGCCGCTGGTGTGTGCCGGCGTTTCCGCTTCCGGAAGCCGGGAAACAATTCCACATCCCACCAGTGCCGCATTGACCATAATGTCTTTTGCTTCGCCCGGCTGAACATTTACACCTTTAATATGAAAGATGGCACTTGCGGCATTAAAATTTTCGTAAGCCACTTCGCCTTCGTAATCGCCGTCCACCGTGTATGCATAATCTGCCTGAAAGATAGCAAGGTCAAACAGATCCGCACCAGCGCCGACTTCTTCGTCCGGCGTAAATCCGATCCAGAGATCCCCGTGTGGTGTACCTTCTGCAATCAGTTCTTCCACGGCTGTCATGATTTCGGCAACACCTGCCTTGTCATCAGCGCCCAGAAGTGTGGTACCGTCTGTCGTGATCAGGGTTCTTCCTTTTAAAGAGGCAAGGGATGGAAAATCACTTACCTTTAAGACATCCTGACTTCCTTTTAATAAGATATCCCCGCCATCATAGTCGGGAATGATCTGTGGTTTGACATCTTTTCCGGAAAAATCCGGGGCGGTATCCATATGAGCGATAAAGCCGATGGATTTACAGTTTTCCATGCCCGGTGTGGCAGGAAGCTTGGCATATACATAGCAGTGATCGGTGAGGAGTATATTGGTAAGACCGAGGGTTCCAGTTCCTGCTTTTAAGGTTTTTGCAAGCGTGAACTCACGCTCACTGCTTGGAATGTCACTCAGGATTCATCGGAGGTTGTCCAATAGCTGACATATTTTAGTAATCTTTCTTCTACTTTCATGTTAAATTGTTCCTTTCAAATATGCTTTTAAAAAATTAAAAAAAATAAAAAAAGTGCTTGCTTTTTTTAATACTCCTATTATATAATAACTCTTGTCTTAAGGAAAGACACAAAACAAACAATTTAAAAATGCGCGATTAGCTCAGCTGGCAGAGCACCTGACTCTTAATCAGGGTGTCCAGGGTTCGAACCCCTGATCGCGCACTCGCAAAGCTTATTTTGATTGAATCAAATGGCAAAAGAACTCTTGACGAACAATGTGATTCGTTGGGGGTTTTTTATTATATAAAATGCAAATAATTATAGAAAGAAACCATAGGGGGAAATATGGAGAAAGTATATGAGTATGAAGCCGCGGTTCTGGCAGAGGTCAAACGCGCGATTGCGGGGAAGGATGCCTGTATTACCAAAGCTTTTGCTACAATACTTGCGGGAGGGCATATTCTGATTGAGGATGTGCCGGGAGTGGGAAAGACAACACTTGCCATCGCCTTTTCGCGCGTCATGGGACTTTTGGATCACCGTGTACAGTTTACACCGGACGTGCTTCCGGCAGATATTGTAGGATTTAACATGTACCAGAAAGAGACGGGACAGTTTGTGTACCATCCGGGAACGATCATGTGTAATCTGTTTCTTGCGGATGAGATCAACCGGACTTCGCCAAAGACACAGTCCGCGCTTCTTGAGGTGATGGAGGAGGGCAAAGTAACGGTGGATGGTGTGAGCCGAAAAGTGCCGCAGCCGTTTGTTGTCATTGCAACACAGAATCCCCAAAGGCAGTGCGGGAACGCAGCTTCTTCCGGAATCACAGCTGGATAGGTTCATGACCTGCATGAGCATGGGGTACCCGGATCTGCAGAGTGAGATGGAAATTGCCCAGGGAAAAAACGATGACGAAAGCGGAGGATCTGCAGCCGGTTCTTCTTCCGGAGCAGCTGTGGGAGATGCAGCAGTATGTGGAACAGATTTATGTGCATGATCATGTTGCAAAATATATCGTACAGCTGATGGAGGCTACCAGAAAAAATGCTTACATTGAGCTGGGGGTAAGTCCCCGTGGCACGATCGCATGCGTGCGGCTGGCAAAAAGCATGGGCATTTTTGCAGGGAAGAAATTATGTGATTCCGGATGATGTGACGGACATTTTTGCGGATGTGGCAAAACACCGTATTGTGCTCAACACAAAGGCACGGATCGGACATGTAACTGTCGATGCCACCCTGCAGGAAATTCTGTCGGATGTGGACAAACCAACAACATAAAAAAGACTTAGGGGATAAATGTGGGCAGTTTTCTGATTGGAACAGGGTGACGCTTGTCACATTTTATATAGCGCTGATCTATGGAAGCATTGCGATTGGGCTGATTGGGTTTGCAGAACTGGTACTGATGCTGCTTGCATGTTTGTATCTGCTGATTTATTGCAGACATATCACGGCAGATATCAGGATTCCGCTTACCGTGGCGGAAAAAAGGGAAAAAAGTTACGGTACAGCTTAACGTGGATCAGACCATGTTGTTTCCGGCAACAAAAGTGCGTTACCGTGTGCGCTGTAGAAATACATTTGCCGGGTATGCCAGAAATTTCTGGTGGAACGGTGCCGGACTGATGCGCGGAATGCAGTGCATGGAAAAGCGTGTCGTGCTTTCTCATGTGGGAAGTTATGAGTATGAGCTTGTGAAAAGTACGGATTTATGATCTGACCGGTCTGTTTTATGTGCATAAAAAATAAAGAGATTTGCAGATATACAGGTGCTGCCGGAACTGGATGCGGTGGCAGTACAGGTGTCGGAGCGGGTACGCAGATATTTCGGAGAAGCGGAAAGCTACGATGATTTTCAGCCGGGAACAGATGTCAGCCAGATCTTTGATGTGCGGGAATATCGTCCGGGGATCGCCTGCAGCGCATACACTGGAAACTCTCCGCCAAATCGGACGGGCTTCTGGTGCGGGAGGACAGTCAGCCGCTTGCCTGTGCGGTGGTATTTTTTGCTGGACATGCTGCCACAGATGTCAGGAAAAGGCCGGCATATGAGGCGCAGCAGGGAAGCCTATGCGGAAACCTTTCTCACAATTGCGGCAGATCTGGTGTATTCGATGATGGATGCCGGCTGCCCGCATTATGTGGCATGGCAGGAGGAAACAGAAATCAAACGGTTGCGCGTCGAGGATGAGGAAAGCGTGTATCTGTTTTTGATGCAGTTTATGGAATGTCAGAAGGAAACGGCCGGTTCACTGCGACAGAGATATGAGCAGCAGTATCGTTGCGAGCACCCGGTACACAGGCTGGAACTGACACCGGAGCTTTTTCTTGTGCTGGATGGACAGACACTTGCGGATTTTGGTGGAGATAACTGGAGACAGAAGCTGGAAGAAATGGAGCTGGTATTGTGAACAGGAAGGACAGGAGAGGGAATAAAACCACATATTTGTCTGGCAATACCGGTATCCGGCTGATCTGTGAGGCGGTTGCTGTGGAACTACTGCTTTATGCAATGCTTGCGATTTTCCGGTGCATTCGGATGGCAGCTGCCGATCCGTGCGCTTGGTAAACTGCAGGTGGCCATGCTGGTAAGTCTTGTGCTGTTTATCGTGGGAGTTCCTGCGACCGGAAAATATCAGAGGGTCTGCAAGGTTGTGCTTGAAATCGGATATCCGGCGGCACTCGTACTGTTTGGAATTTTTCACCGGAGAAAGCTGACAGAGAGCGGAAAAATGCTGTTTCAGGCATATCTGTCATATTGGAATAAACAGTATGGAACAAATTATATGACCGGGGCGGGACGGAGATGCGGTATACTTATATGCTGGCGTTTTTATTGGCAGTTGTTGTGCTGTTAAGTCTGATGTTTCGATATGTGACCGGTGTGCGGCTGGTTTTGCTGCTTCCGGATATAACAGCGTTGTCGGTTGCTCTTCTGGTCAATTCCAGACTGGGCTGGAGTGGAATTGCACTCTTTTTCGTGGGAACCGTGCTGGTGTCTGCGGCACCATGGACACTTTATGGATGTAAGGGTGGCTGACGGTCGTACCCATGTATGGATGCAACTACTGTCTTATGCTGCAGCAGGTGTGTTTGCCGTGATTCTTGTCTAGGTGAGCAGCTATGCGTTTTCCGGTGTGGCAAAGCAGATTCCGAAAAAGTCACCGAAGTTTTATGCGTTTCAGAGACAGGTGGAAGAACGTGTGAAAAACCTGACGTTTTCGGGGATAACTTTGCAGGGATCGCGGGAACATGTGGATAATATAACACCGGACTATACCGGAAAAACCGTATTTTCGATAGAAGCATCGAAAGCCCCGGCGGGCAAACTGTATCTGAAATCATTTGCCAGTGGCACATATCAGAACGGTACATGGGTAAATGAAGGGGAAAACGTTTGCGCACGAAGTGGATAAGGCGGGATACCATCGCAGTGATGTTGCAATGTTAATGCAGCAGAATGCCGGTGAACTTGTAAAATACATCCGTTCGAGTGAGCTGGCAGCGGATGAAACACAGACGGTTTCGTATCAGATTTCCTATCGGGCACTGGGGTTAAAAAACGCGTATATGCCTTATTTTTCAGATTTGCAGACAGCCGGTGGGAAGGTCTGGCTCAGGGATGATACGGTGGTATGTAAAAAGAGGGCAACGGGAAAGGTTTCTTTTGAGGGACTGGATGAAAATACGGATCTGCGCGATGTTTTTGACAGGTTTTGTATGGTCCACGGAGAAACAGATACGGATCTGCAGCAATGGTATGATGCCTATGCTGACAGTAGATACCGTAAATTTGCCACGGATGTTCCGGCAGTGGGAGATTTTATTACACGAAGGCTGGCTCTGGAAAGTATCGGATATGGCGTGTATGAGGAAAACGGCACCTATGTGGCGGATCAGATGGAAACAGGCGGGTTATACGATGAGGATTGGCTGGCGGATACGGATGGAAACAATTCCGGACGGGCAGAAAGACAGATAACAACCAACAACATCCGGCAGAATCTTGCGACACAGGTTGCCAACTGGCTGGGGAACGAAAATACCTATAACTTATATCTGAATCACATCCCACAGGGAAAGATACCATTGCTTATTTTCTGGAAACCGGACATGAGGGATATTGTATGCATTTTGCCAGCGCGGGTGCGCTGATTTTACAAAGTCTGGGAGTTCCAGCGCGTTATGCATCGGGATATGTGGTGGAACCGTCGGCATTTCATAAAGAAAAGAAAGGCTATCAGGCAGATGTGCCGGACTACAATGCGCATGCATGGGTGGAAATTTATCTGGAAAATATCGGATGGGTGCCGGTGGAAATGACCCCGGGCTATACGAATGACAGTGCAAAGCTGCCGACGACTCCAGAATTGCGCGATACGTGGAAACAGCGGCATGAAGAGCACAAAGATGCGGCGGAGCAGAATCCGCAGACGCAAATGCAGACGAAAAACGAATCGCCGTCAGAAACACAGATGGAAACACAGCAGAAGACAGAAAGTCAGATGACGGAGAAGGAGACAAAGCGGCCGGTAAAAAAAAACAATGAGAAAAAGAACAACAGGCGAAATCTGCAAGTATTTTCTGCGGTGAGTCTGACGCTGCTTGCTGTTGTTCTGATGCTGGTTCTGGTGACAAAATGGTTGCGCATTTACCGGGAACAATTGCTTATGGAGTTGCGCAACCGGCAGAATCGTCATGCGGTATACCGGATCAACCGGCGGATTTACCGGGGATTACATCAGCGAAGTTTTGGCATGAAGACTGATGCGGACTATCTGGAAAAGTTGATGACAACCTATCCGTCCGTTCCGGCGGAGGATTGGAAGAAGTATCTGTGCATTGTGCAGAAAGCGTTCTTTTCCGAAGAAGAGATTTCACAGGAAGAAGCACGGTTTTGTTACCGGCTGTACCGGAAGTATAGAAACAGGCGGATTTTGGAAAAATAGGATAACGGAAAACCGCCTCCTTAGCGGGAGGCGATCAGTTTACATATCGGGTTGCCCTTAGAAGAAAATTTTTCTTCGTATTCGGTCATGATATTTCCTTCATTCATGGATGGATCATGATGCAGGTCACGGGTGGAGGCATTAAGATGCCAGCGGTCGGAAGTTTCGATTTCCTCGAGAGAAAACGTAAACAGATCCTGATTGTCTGTTTTAAATTCCAGCCGTCCGTCGGCTGCAAGAAACTGGTCATAGCGGTCTAAAAATTCATGGGAAGTCAGTCGGCGTCTGGCATGGCGGTCCTTTGGCCACGGGTCGGAAAAATTCAGATAGATCCGGTCAACTTCTTCCGGTGCAAAAATTTCCGGAAGTTTTGCGGCGTATTCACACAGAAAATGAACATTTGGAAGCTGCAGGGTATCCATTTTCTGGACTGCGCGCAGCAGTACACTGGTGTAACGTTCGATGCCGATATAATTGATTTCGGGATGTAACGCAGCAAGATCCATCAGAAATCTGCCTTTTCCCATGCCGATTTCGATATGGATCGGATGGTCATTTTCAAAAAAGGCATGCCATTGTCCGCGGTGTTCTGCCGCATTCTGTATACAATATGGGCTGGCTGCCACAGCTTCATTGGCACCCGGTATATTTCTTAGTCTCATAGTAATTTCTCCTTGGAAAAGATAAATTCAGTTTTGCTAACTGTAAGAATACTATTACTATATACAAATTTCGTCCGTTCGGCAAATAAAAATTGAACGATTATGGAAATAAAGGTATTATAAATATAAGAAAATCAAGAATTGGGGAGCCTTATGACAATAAAAAAATACACCCGTGTAACAGCATTTTTTTGCCGTATGCACGGTTTTACTCATGTTACCGTTGTCTGTGCGTGCAGATGAGTACTGGCCGGACGGGGTAAAAACGCAGTCCAAAAGTGCCATTGTGATGGAAGTCAATACCGGCACCGTTTTATATGAAAAGAAGAGTCACGAGAAACATTATCCGGCGAGTATCACAAAGATCATGACGGTTCTTCTGGCAATCGAAAACTGTGATATGGATGAGGTCGTTACGTTTTTCTGCGGATGCGGTATTTAAAAATGAGGGAGATACTTCCCATATTGCCCGGAATCTTGGAGAAAAACTGACGATGGAGCAGTGTCTGTATGCGGTTATGCTGGAGTCTGCCAATGAATGTGCTTATGCGGTTGCGGAGCATGTGGGGCAGAAACTGGGTGGTGATTACCGGACGTTTATTGACCTGATGAATAAGCGTGCAAAGGAATTGGGATGTACGGATACGCATTTCAATAACTGTAATGGTCTGCCGGATGAAGATCACTGGGTCAGCGCGTATGATATGGCACTGATTTCCGCAGAGGCATACAAAAACGAGACGTTCCGGATGATTGCAGGCAGTCCAAGCTATACACTTCCGAAGACCAATAAATGCAAGGCGGAATATCCGTGTCACAATCACCATAAAATGATCTACCCGTTTCGCGGGGACAGCTCTCATTTGTACAAATACTGTACTGGCGGAAAAACCGGCTACACGACAGTGGCGAATAATACCCTGGTGTCTTTTGCGGAGAAAGACGGAATTACTCTGGTGTGTGTGGTGATGGATGCGGCAACACCGGATCATTATACGGATACCAGAAAATTATTTGATTACTGTTTTGAAAATTTCCAGGCGCTGAATATTTCGGAAAACGATGCGGGTCTGGCAAAGGACAACGGAAAAAATTACGGGGTTTTGAACAACAGTGAACCTTATGTAAAGCTGGACGAGGATGCTTATATCATTATGCCAAAAGGAGCACAGTTTTCCGATGCATCCTATAAAAAGACAGAATCTGCAAAAGGGAAAAAAAAAGTTGCAAGGCTTGCATACACATATGCCGGTCATGAGGTCGGCGAGCCTCAGCCGAAGCACAGGGTAAGGCGCAAGGAAAAGCCGGTGCAGGAGCAGGCACAGATAGCCATCGCAAAGGATGGATATATTTACATCGAACCAATTACTAAAAATATATTAAATAACATTTAGGGACGTAGGAGGAAGAAGTTTCATGAGCGAAGTAATCGTTATCACATCAGGAAAGGGTGGTGTGGGCAAGACCACAACCACAGCAAATATTGGTACAGGTCTTGCACAGTTAAATAAAAAGGTTGTTATGATTGATACTGACATCGGACTGCGTAACCTGGATGTTGTTATGGGACTTGAGAATCGTATTGTATACAATCTCGTAGACGTCGTTGAGGGCAAATGTCGTATACGTCAGGCCTCTTATCAAGGATAAGAAATATCCTGATCTGTGTCTGCTTCCATCAGCTCAGACAAGGGACAAGGATGCTGTTACACCGGAGCAGATGGTTGAGCTTATCAATGAGCTTCGTGAGGAGTTTGACTATATTCTGCTTGATTGCCCGGCAGGTATCGAGCAGGGCTTCAAGAATGCCGTTGCAGGAGCTGACCGTGCACTTGTTGTCACTACACCTGAGGTATCAGCAATCCGTGACGCTGACCGTATTGTTGGCCTTCTCGAGGCAAATGAGATGAAGCGCATTGATCTGATTGTCAACCGTCTGCGTGTCGATATGGTTAAGCGCGGTGATATGATGAATGTGGATGATGTAACAGAGATCCTTGCAGTCAACTTAATCGGAGCAGTACCGGATGATGAGCAGATTGTTATTTCTACAAACCGTGGTGAGCCGTTAGTTGGCTCAGACAGCCTTGCAGGAAAGGCATATATGAATATCTGCCGCTCATGGGCGAGGAGGTTCCTTTCCTTGATTTAAACCAGAAGCATGGTGTCTTTGAAAAGCTAAAGGATATGTTTAAGAAAAATTAAAGGGGGATACGTACCATGGGTATAATGGATTTATTTAAAAAGAAATCTTCTGGTAATGTTGCAAAGGATCGCCTGAAGCTGGCACTGATCAATATCATGCGGTCTTCGCCAAACATACGAAAGGTATTCCGGATAACAGATGGGTGGATATGTATGCCGTCACAAATTATTTCGGCCATGGCATGTGGGCAGTCAGTGGCTGCACCGATAATACCTGGATTCCGGTGATGCAATGGTGGCATGGCATTAAATAAATGCGTGACATGACTGGCTCCCGCAGCGAAAGCGTTTTGGGCAATTTCATAGGATGCCGTGGAATGACCGAGGGAGATGGTCAGCTGGGGAATGAAATTCCCGGATAAAAGCATCCGCGCCTGAAAGTTCCGGTGCAATCGTAATGATGCGGATTTTGTTATCGCATGCCTGGGAAAGACGTCGGAACATATCGATATCCGGTGCGCGAAGATAGCTTGCTTTTTGTGCACCTTTTTTTTCAGGAGAGAGAAATGCCCCCTTCCATGTGGATTCCTGCGATAAAAGCATGGCTATTGTCATCTGGAATTTCGCGCGTCGATGCAAAGGCTGTCAGCAACTGGTTTTCCGGTAAAGTCATGGAGGTTGGACAAAAAGCTGTTACGCCGCAGGAACGAAGATATTTTGCAATTTTTTAAAAGTCCTTCCGCGCTGCCGTCACTGAAATCACATCCCATAGCACCGTGAATATGGATATCGACAAGTCCTGGAATTACATACAGACCGGATGCATCAATAATGGTGTCATCTGCCGTATCAGCAGAATCCATTGCGATGCGATGGGTATCGCTATCAATATGCAAATCTTTTGTCAGGAAAGATCCGCTTTCTTCCCAGACAAGTCCGTTTTTTATAATCATAAGGAACTCCTTTACAAAAGCAATAAATATTAAATAAGATTTTTTTTCAATGATACGTGATAGTGCAGCTTCATCGGCAACAATGGAAACATCATCGTGCAGCTGCAGTATGGATGCGGGCACCTGGGGAGTAATTGACCAAACAGGGACTGATACAGGGCATCTGCTTTTCCTTCTCCATTTGCGATTAACAGGATATGTTTGCCTCCATAATATTTTTGATTCCAGTTGTATATGCGTGAGTAGGAACTTCATCAATGGAATCAAAAAAACGGGCATTTGCCTGAATGGTTGTTTTTGTCAGTTCTACACAGTGGGTTTCTTTTGCAAATGTATCGGATGGTTCATTAAAGCCAATATGTCCATTGTTACCAATACCAAGAAGTTGTAAATCAATGCCGCCAAGCTGGTGGATAATGGAATTGTAACGGGTACATTCTTTATCAACATCTTCTTCCATACCATTTGGAATATAGGTATTTTCCGGTTTGATATTTACATGATCAAAAAAGATTGTGACGCATGAAATAAGCGTAGCTTTCCGAATTGGATGCGTCAAGTCCTTTGTATTCATCCAGATTGATGCTGTGGATCTGCGAGAAATCCAGATCCCCTTTTTTATACCAATTGATGAGCTGTTTATAGGTTCCAATTGGCGAGGAACCTGTGGCGAGACCAAGTACTGATTCTGGTTTCAAAATCATCTGTGCGGAGATAATATTTGCTGCCTTGCGGCTCATTTCATCATAATTTTTTGTTTTGTAGATTCTCATAAATGTCCTCCTTGTTATGGTTCTCGTTTATTATGAGAATGATTATAGAATTAAAAAGCCAAAAAAGCTATATCTTTGGAGAAAACAGAAAGAACTATCAAAAAATGGAGTGAAAACACAAATATAAGGAAGTATAGGAACTGTTGCGGAAACTACTTTCAGAAATTATGACTAAAGATTGTACTTTATAGGCAGATTCGCTATAATTGCATGTAAAAATAAAATAAAAAGGCAGGCATAAGTGGAGAAAATGGTATGGTGGGAACAAGTGAGAATATTGGGAATTACAAACAAAGAACCGTCAGGGTTACACCTTTGCTGGTCTGCATCTGGGATTGCATTTGTAACGGCAGCAAGCGTTGTTACCGTGGAAATGGCGGCACAGAGCATTGCACCACAGGAAGATGCATTTATGGGGGTTTTTATAAATGACGAAAAGCAGTTCCGGCAAAAAATCCGGGCAGTGCCGGGAAAGAGAAAATATATAATTTACCAGCAGGAATCAGCCGAAACCATCAGGATCCGATTGGTGAAACTGACGGAAGAACAATATGGCAATGTGTGGATCACAAATCTTATTACGGATGCCCCGGTTACAAGAGATGCAATTCCATCCCGCCATTTGCTTTTCATAGGAGATTCGCTTACCGCTGGATATGGAGTGGATGGAATAAATGGGATTAGCACATTCCGGACAGCGGATGAAGATGTGACTAAAACTTATGCATATCAGGCAGCAGAGATGCTTCATGCAGACAGCAGGATTGTTGCATATAGTGGGAATGGGGTATTATCCCGCTGGATCGCCCCGGAGCAGGATACACCTTATACGAAAAACATTCTTCCCGAAATTTTTCCCTATATACAAAACGAAGTTCCAGATCTGATCGTGTGTAATCTGGGGACGAATGATGCAAGTTATGTGAGGCAGATTCCTTCCCGCGAGCGTGCGTTTGTAGAAAAATATACGGATTTTATACAGCAGCTGAAGAAGGTTTTTGCTGATGCGAAAATACTTCTGCTTTATGGTCTGATGGAACAGACATTATGTGAAAAAGTACAGGAAACCGCGCAGCGATGTGGCACAGAGTTTCTGAAGCTTCCGTTGCAGAATCCGGTCAATGGCATGGGAACAGATGGGCATCCGGGTGCCAGGACGCAGCAGGAAATTGCGTTATATGTGGAAAGATATATGGAACAGATGATGATGTGGAGAACAGATGAACGATGATTATATGATCTCATTTCAAAATGAGACAAAACAGATAATAGAAGCATCCTATAAAAAATGACAGCGGTTGAACGCAGTGTGGCAGATTTTTTTATTGGTAATAAAGATGATATGGATTTTTCTTCTAAAAAAATATATCCCGTGTGCTGTATGTATCTGAGGCTACTTTGTCAAGGTTTACCCAGAAGCGGATACAAAGGATATCGGGAATTTATTTTTTCTTATGAAAGAGACTTAAAATTTGAACAAAAAGCGAGGGAACAGAAAAGGATGTCGGATTGTTTGCGTCGCGTACAAAATTCGTACCAGAAACTGTTACAGGAAAATTTTCGGATTCTTGATGAGGAGCAGGTCCGGCGGGTGGCGGGCATGCTTAACATCAGTAAACGTGTACTGATTTTTGGAATCGGAAATTCCGGTTATGCAGCGGAAGAATTCCAGCTGCGTTTCATGCGTATCGGGATGGATGTTAATGCAGTTACAGATTCCCATATGATGAAGATAGGTGCAGCACTGGCGGGGGGAGGAAACACTTGTGATTGCCATTACGTTAAGTGGGGAGACGGCAGAAGTGTTAGAAAGTATTCGGATCGCCAAAAGCAGAGGTGCAAGTATTATATGCATGACAGCAGTTTCCGGGTCATCCGTTGCAAAGGAATCGCAGGAAGTAATTCAGGTAGCAGCATTAAAAAATCTGGATACAGGAACAAAAATTTCACCGCAATTTTCGATTTTAGCAATTATGGATGTTTTATACTCTTATTATTTTGCAAATGATTCTTACTTTAAAACACAAAAATATAAGGCAACCCTGTCTGCTATTCGTGCAAAAAGGGGAACACACGGAGGATAAAGATGAATAAAAAAAAGTATATTGGAATTGATATTGGAGGAACGGCAGTAAAGATTGGAAGTGTAGATGAAGATGGCACGATTCATGCAACAGAAACTTATGCCGTAAATTTTGATGGATATGAAACACCTATTTTGCAGACGGTAGTGAAGAGCTGCCATAATTTTTTGGAAAAATATCGTGAGAATGCTTCTGAATATGCAGGAATCGGGGTGTCAGCAACGGGAGCAATCTCTACAAAAAAAGGAGTGGTCGAAGGAACCGCAGGACATATTAAAAAACTGGATCAACAGCCCGATTCGACAGGTGATGGAGCAGGAATTCCATATTCGACAGAAGTGCTTAATGATGCGAATGCAGCGGCTCTTGGGGAAGCGTGGATTGGTGCTGCAAAGGGCAAAAAGATGTTGTCGTTGTCACGATTGGAACAGGTGTAGGTGGCGGCATTCTCATGAATGGAAAGATTTTGCTCGGAGCAAGTGGATTTGCGGGTGAACTTGGACATATTCCAGTGCAGTATGAAGGGGAAATGTGCACTTGCGGAAATCGGGGATGTCTTGAGCATTATGGATCGACTTCAGCACTGGTACGAAAAGTCCGTTGGGCAATACAGGAAGGTGCGATTGCAGGGGCAGCAGATACACCAGTTGATGGACGATGGATTTTTGCACAGGCAGCGACAGGAAATGTGGTGGTGCAGAAAATCCTGCAGGAATGGATAGAGGTGATTGCTTCAGCGCTTGTTGGATTTGTGCATATGTTTAATCCAGAGCAGATATTAATTGGCGGAGGAGTTTCTGCACAGGAAGATCTTTTTATTGCTCCTGTCAGTGATGAAACATGTGATGCCAAATTTTGCAAAAGATCTTGAAATCTGTGCAGCTGCATTGAAGAATGAGGCAGGTATGGTGGGAGCCGTATATTATTGCATACAGCAGGAAAGAGCGTGTGATTGTTGAAAGTAGTTTCCGTGGATGGGAAGATGCCCGGATTGTACTTTCAGAAAGGGGCGATTTTGTTGTATTGGGAAAAAACAGTTGCTATAATACAAAAAAACAGAAAGGGGGAATAAGGATATGAGAGTTTATCTGTGTGATTGTGAAGAAAATGTAAAGAAAATGCTTACAGAAGCGATAGAGCTACAGCCATATTTTGATGTTGATCATGGAGTGGCATTAGAGATTCAAAAACAGCAGGAGAACGGCTATCAGATCACATTTGAATCAGAAAAGTGTCGGATTGCCTATCATACATTTCCACAGTTATGCAGAGCATTGTTGTATGTGATCGCAGCAGAGAAAAAGACGGATGTGACAGAATGTTGTGCGTTTGATGAATTTGGTATGATGTTTGATGTTTCACGAAACGCAGTGCTTCGTATGAAAACAATTAAAACATTGATCCGTATGGCTGCCTATCTGGGGTATGGTTTTGTTGGTCTTTATATGGAAGATACCATACAGGTAGAAGAAGAACCGTATTTTGGATATATGCGTGGAGCACTGACATGTGAGGAATTGAAAGAGGCAGATGCTTATGCAGAAATATTTGGTATCGAACTCCGCCCATTTATTCAGACACTTGCACATCTTAATCAGATTGTAAGATATGAAGAATATCAAAAGATCATAGATACAGATGACATTCTGCTTGCGGAAGATCCAAGGACAAAGACATTGCTTGAACATCTGATTCGTACCGTTTCGAAGAATTTTTCTTCAAAGAAAATTAATATCGGCATGGACGAAGCACATATGGTTGGTTTAGGTAAATATCTGGATCGGCACGGGTACCGGAATCGTCAGGAAATTATGCAGAGACATCTCGAGATGGTGCTTTCCATTTGCAAACAATATGGATTTACGGTACAGATGTGGAGTGATATGTTTTTCCGTCTGGCTTTTCATGGTGCGTATTATGAAAATGATGTAGAAAAACTCAGGGGTATACATATACCGCAGGAAGTGGAAATCGGATATTGGGATTATTATTCCACAGATGAAGCACATTACGATGAGATGATCCGTCGGCATAAACAGCTGACAGAGAGAACCGCATTTGTTGGAGGTGCATGGAAGTACCGGTTTTATTCCGCACAACCGCTATAGTATACAGGCGGGAAAGGCAGCACTTGCTGCGTGTAAAAAGAACAGGGTTGATTCTGTGACAATTACCTGCTGGGGAGATGACGGGGCAGAAGCCAGTGCTTTTAGTGTTCTTCCTACATTTTTCGCAGATGCACAGATCGCCTATGGAAGCAGGATGAGTGAGAACGCTTTTCAGTTACTGACTGGATACCAGCTACAGGAATTTTGAGACTGGATGATGTAAATCCATATATAGAGGATGGATTAACTCATAATAATGCAAGCAAATATCTGCTTTACAATGATCCGTTGATCGGAACATTTGACTCTGTCGTTCAGAAAGATACAGTAGAAAAAATTTGGAAAAACAGCAGAGCTTCTTGGAGAACTGCCGAAGGAAAGTCCGTTTTTCTACTTGATGGAAACAGCCAGAAATTTGTGCCTTGTGTTGGAGAAAAAAGCAGATCTTGGAAGGGAAATCCGATTGGCGTATAGTCAGGAGGACAAGGAAACGTTACAAGAGATTGCCAATATAAAAATTCCTGTGTTATTGCAGAGATTGCAGGATTTTTATCAAAGTTTTCGAACACAGTGGAATCTTGAAAACAAAAGTTTTGGATTTGAAGTACAGACGGTACGGATTGGTGGACTTTTGCAGAGACTCAAAGATGTACAGGAAATTTTAAATGCATATTTGAGGGAAGAGATTCCCGGAATTGCAGAACTCAATGAACCACAGAAAGCATTTCATTATTTTGAGCAAAATGAGATCAGAAGTTTGAATTATAACTTGTGGACGGATATTGTTTCACCATCAAAAATATAAGGGAGGAAAAAGTATGAAGAAAAAATTATTAAGTGTAGTGTTATGTGCAGCAATGGCTGTTTCCATGCTGGTTGGATGTGGAAATGGCGGAGAAAGCGGAAAGCAGAGTGCAGACAAGTCATCTTCAAAAAAATGTAACCCTGGATTTCTGGACCATTGACTTAAAGGCTACATTTGGAGACTTTTTAATGATTTGATCAGCAAATATGAAGAAGAAAACAAAGGGGTAAAAATCAACTGGACAGATATTCCGTATGCGGATGTACAGTCTAAACTGGTAGCAGCAGTTGCTGGTGGTACAGCCCCGGATGTTGTTAATTTAAATACACAGATGACATTAACACTGGCAGGACAGGGAGCCCTGACAGATTTAAATAAAGAAGCAACAGAAGATCAGAAGAGTATTTATATCAAGGATCTTTGGGATTCTGCAAAGATAGGTGATTCTGTTTATGCTTTTCCTTGGTATGCATCTCCGGATATTATGTTTTATAATCAGGATCTGTTTGAGAAGGCAGGCATGGAGGTGCCGAAAACTTTTGATGAGGCATTAAAGATGTCCAAAGAGTTCTATGAAAAAACAGGGGCTTACCTGTTCCAGCCGGATGAATTTTTTAACATTCTGTTTGAAGAAAACATAGATATATTAAGTTCAGATGGAACTGCAGCTGCGTTTAATACACAGAAAACTGCAGATCTGTTAAAAGAGTATAAGCAGTATACGGATCAGGGTGTGATTCCGAAGAATAATTGGGGAAGCTGGGATGAATCACTGAAACTGTTTGAGTCCGGCAAACTGGCTATCGTAAGTTCTTCCGGATCTTCTCTTTCACGTATCAAGGATGAGGCACCGGATATTTACAAGACAATTGCTGTTTCCAAGCCACTGACAGGTGCTACCGGTCTGAGCCGCAATCCGTTGATGAATCTGGTTGTTCCGTCAAAGAGCGAGAATCAGAAGGAAGCCATCAAGTTTGCAAATTATATCACAAATGATGAAAATCAGCTGGCATTCTGTAAGAAGGTATCTATTTTCCTTCTACAACAAAGGCAAGTCAGGATTCTTACTTTACCTCTGATACAGACACACTGGAGGGACAGGCAAGTGCTATGTCAGCAGAAGCAAGCCAGACTTCAAAAGATTTCTCACTTGGTGTTGCCAATCAGTCGAACATTCAGGATGCAGTTAATAAAGTTTATCAGGCATGCATTGTAAATGGTGATGATATCCAAAATCACTGGATCAGGGTGAAGCGGATGTAAATAAGCTGTTAAAGCAGTAATAAAATAGGAAAATATTCCCCGGCTTTGTCCGGGGAATTGTTTCCAGAAGGGAGATTCCATGGTGCAGAAAGCAGGAAAAATGAGCAGGAGAAAGAGGAGAGAGGGCTTAAAGGCCTATGCGTTTATGGCACCTGCATTGGTCATTTTAATTTTGTTTACGATTATTCCGATTATTGGAAGTCTGGTTTTAATGTTTTTGATTACTCGGTTTTGGGACAGACGAAATTTGTCGGTTTTGGAAATTTTATACAGGCATTTCATGATCGTGAATTCATTATTTCCATGAAAACTCTATTATATTCGTGGTGATTGTACCGGTTATACAGATATTATCCATTTTACTGGCACTTCTGGTCAATCAGAAGTTACCGGGAATTAATGTCTTCCGTACATTATTTTATATTCCGGTTGTAACTTCCATGGTTGCGGTTTCTATTATGTGGGGATTTATTTTCGATACACATGGAATTATCAATACCATGCTGTCCGACTGGGGCTGGATCAAACAGCCGCTTGGTTTTCTGAACAGCAAATATGCGGCAATGCCGTGTCTGATGTTTATTACTGTCTGGCAGGGACTCGGATATTATATGATGATGTATCTTGCAGGATTACAGGGAATTCCACAGGAATTAACAGAAGCGGCACAGATTGATGGAGCAAACATTCTCCAGACAATCTTTAAAATTAAAATTCCACTTTTGAAACCATATGTCTGGCTGTGTTCATTAAATTCTGTCATTTCTGCAATTGGTGTCTTTGATGTTGTATTTGTTTTAACAAAAGGCGGACCAAATAATGCGACAACGGTTATTAACTACTATTCTTATACCAAAGCATTTGGGGATTTTCAGTTTGGGTATGCAGCAGCAATCGGTGCAATTCAGGGAATTCTTACAACAATGCTTAGCATTATCGTATTTGTTTATGGAAAAACGGGGAGGTATGACGAACAATGAGTAATGAAGCTGTACGTATAAAAAAAAAAGAAACGATATTGCCAGCCGGATCTCTACCTACCTTGTGCTTGCACTGGTGGCAATTCTGTGTGCAGGTCCATTTATCTGGCTGGTGTTATCATCTTTGAGGACTGGCGCAAATATTTATGATTTGCATTTTTCATTGAAAAAATTTCACCCTGTCAAATTACACAGGGGTGATAAGATATATGAATCTTGGAAAATATGTAGGAAATACTGTGATAATTACGGTTGTTGGTATTGTAATTGATGTTGTATTTTCTGCGATGTGTGCGTATCCATTGGCAACAATGGAATTTAAAGGCAAAAATCTTATTTTTGGAGTGCTTGTTGCAACCATGATTATTCCGGCGGCAGCAGGTATGATTATTAATTACCTTACGATTTCACAGATGCATTTGTTAAATACCTATGCTGGTGTCATTCTTCCTACTTCTGTAAAGACCTTTAGTATTATCCTGCTTCGACAGGCTTATCTGGGAATTCCAAAGGAACTTATAGAAGCCGCAAAGATTGATGGTGCCGGAGAACTGCGTACCTGGGCAACTATTATGATTCCGGGAATTATGCCAAGTATTTCCACAATTATCATCTTTGATTTTATTGGAAACTGGAATGCATTCTTATGGCCAATTATTGTTTTGCAGGATCCGGAAAAATATCCATTGGCTACAGCTTTGCAGTATCTGAATGGTTCTTTCAGCTATAAGTTTGGTTACGTGGCAGCAGGAACTGTGATTTCAATTATTCCAGTATTGCTGGTATTTATGATGTGTCAGAAAAATTATATTGAAGCTGTCAGTGGTGCAGTGAAGGGGTAAACCAATGGAAAAAAAAGATATGATGTGTGGGTGGAGATTACAGCAAATAAGGAATGGATTCTTGATGCTGTAAAATTTGAAGAAACAATGAAGAAATGCCGGGCAGTCGGTATGACAGGAATTATTTTAAGTGTAAAAGATACAACAGGTTTTTCTTTTGTATCCAAGCCAGATTGCACCGCACTATTCAAAATACGATAAGACATTTCTGCCTGCGTATGATTATGTCAAGCAATGTTTTTCCATCATAAAAAATCTGGGAATGAAATGTTATGCTGCATTTGACACTTTTGCGGCAGGAAATGGGAAAACCCACATCCGGATATGCCAGGAATTAAAAAGATGGTTTTGCCGTGAAGTATATGGTCTGGATGCAGACGGAAAACCAGTCATCCGAAAGCAGTCAGCAGCGGATCATCTGCATACAGTGGGAAGTATTGATGATTTTGGAGAAATTTTTTTAAATCTGGGAAATGAGGAAGTTCAGGCTTATGTTCTTGCATTGCTGAAGGAATTTGTGGATACTTATCATCCGGACGGCATTGTGCTGATCGTGTGCGTTATGTTGGATTAAGTACGGATTTCAGTGAACAGAGCAGAAAAAATGGGAAGCATATAGTGGAATATCGGATGAAAGATGGCCGGAGGATATGTATACCATTGTACAGACGAAAAATGGGTATCAGGAAAAACCGGGCAGGTATTTTGGTACTTTTATCACCTGGCGTATGCAGATCATACATGATTTTATAGTCAAAGTAAAACAAATGCTGCGGGGAGTATCCCGATGTGGAATTCTGTGATTATACGGGGTATCCTGGTATCGCTGTACTATCAGGTAGGCGTCAATTGGGCAGACCAGACATATGCAGGAAATGAATTTCCTGGTGTGATAAAGCAAAATTGCAGCAGACAGCTTATGCAGGAGAAATTGATACGTTACTTTCCGGCTGTTATTATGAGGATGTCACCGTATCAGAGGCGGAAAAAGAACGAAAAACCAGCAGATTGGTACAGCGTGGAAGGAGCCGCCAGGCTGGCAGAACATGTGGCAGGAAATGCAACAACAATTGTGGATTCCCTGTTTTTGGATCAGTATCGAGAGACACCACAAAAAATTTCACAGGCAATTGCTATGTGCATGGAACATTCAGCCGGGTGCATGTTGTTTGATCTGTCCTATCTTGTGAAAGATAATTGGTGGAAATATGCAAATGCAGTTGAGTATTCGCAGATGAAACCGGGGGGATCAGGCAGATGTAGCTGAAATATGCAAAGAGATATTTGCACCTGAATATTTTGTGACACCGGAAAACTGCGGAGTCATCTGTTTGAAGATCCTGAATTTGACATGTCCACAAGTGTTTGCATGCGCGATGTGGAAAATCATGTACTGATTGGCTTTTCCGGTGTAAAACTATCAGGGAATCAGCAATTGTATCCGGATACAGCATGGATTTCCATTTGCGGTGTTGCAAAAAGATACCAACATTGTGGATATGGAACACTGCTTTTGCAAAAAACATTGCAGCAATTACGAGAAAAAGGAATACATAAAGTTTTTTTCTGGGACAGGATTTTGCAAATTTCTTTTCCGGAATTCCGGCTCCGAATAAGCAGAAGTGTGGATTTTTCAAAGAATTGATTTACACTCAACGGAGAGGATCATTATGACCTGGAGGAAGCCTGACAGATAATGCGAAAATCGAAGAATTTGATGAAACTCCATGGCATGGTATCTGTGTGACAGATTGTTATCATGGAGAAAAGGAGGCATTACTTGGTTTTCTGGATCGGGAGTTTCAGGAAGATGGGAGTATGAGGCAGGAACAGCATTGCAGCATGGAAAAGCACCGGAAGAGATTATAATGCTTTGGACACCGGATCGCTCAGAGCTGATAGGATATTGTATGCTGACAGTAGAAAAAGATGCCAGACAGCAACCAAATGGTCGTGGCGGACTTGACCGATCGGCATTGCTAAAAAATCCGGGGACATCATGTGGGAGATTATATACTGCATCAGTCACTTTGTCAGCTTCGGAAACTTGGCGTAGAGACCGTTAATATTGACTGGACAATTTTAAAAGCATTTTATGGTCAGTTTGACTTTATGCAGCGCGGACATACCGTGCTGCGTATATGGAATTATAGGGTGTATACAAACAGGAATGGGACAAAACTGAGAGGATTATAGCATTGAAAAAAAAGATAGTGATAGTTCCGCTGGATGAGCGGCCATGTAATATGTTTTTCCCGGAACGATTATTTTTGAATGAAGATTTTAATATTGTAAGGCCTGAGACGCTGGGAAACAAGAAGCTGCCGGCAGATCTGGATAAACTGGCCTCTTTCCTGAGAAAAGAATGTAAAGATGCAGATGGCTTGATTTTGTCAGTGGATACACTGCTCTATGGAGGTCTGATTCCCTCCCGGATTCATCATGAGACGAAAGAAACATTGCTTTCCCGCATGGAATTGATCCGGGAGATCAGAAAAGAAAATCCAAATATGCTGATCTATGCGTTTCAGGTAATTATGCGTTGTCCGAATTATTCCAGCAATGATGAAGAACCGGACTATTACGAGAGGTATGGAAAAGAAATCCATGATGCTGGGGTAGTTATTCATAAAAAGCAGACTTGGAATAAAAAGTCAGGTACAGTTATCCAAACTGATGGATAAGATCGACCAGAAATGTCTGAATGATTATATTGGCAGACGTGAGACAAACCGCTTTATGAATGTGGAGACATTACAGTATCTGAGAGATGGCTGGATTGATGCGCTGGTCATTCCACAGGATGATTCCGCAGCATATGGTCGCTGCGATGGATCAGTCGAGTATCCGTGAAAAAGTAAGGGAATATGATATGGTAGACAAGGTGCTGGTTTATCCGGGTGCGGATGAAGTAGAACTGACACTGGTTTCCCGGATGATCAATGTGATGCATGGGAAATGTCCAAAAGTGTATGTCAAATATGCAGTAGAAAAGGCAAGGGATATTGTGCCGCTGTATGAGGGGCTGCCACCGCAGAAACACTCAAATATCATATTTTGTCAGCGGGATGTCAGCAGACGGAAAGTTATGAGCAGGCAGATTTTATTCTTGCAGTAACAGCTCCGGGCGAACAGATGCAGGAAGCGGCAGGACAGCTCATAAATCATAAAAAATGGTATGAACAGCGTAATTTACCGGAAATGATTGAGTTTTGAAGGAACGAATCAAGGAACATAAGATTGTATCCATTGCAGATAATGCATATGCCAATGGCGGGGATATTATGTTTATTCATTTGTTGGATAAGAATCAGCTGTTAATGCAGGTTGGTGGGTATGCAGGATGGAATACTTCGGCAAATACCATTGGCACAGCCATTGCAGAGGCGGTTGATATGCTTTACAACGGAAAAAGTAAACAACATGACAATTTCCTTGTGGAGCGCTATCTGGAGGATGGCGGTTACTGCAGTGTCGTGAGGGGGCATGTAACGGAACAGCTTCCTTCGGGTATGAATTATTTTGATGTAAAGGAGACGCAGGGGATTGTCAGTGATCAGGTAAAACAGGAATTGCAGACTTTTGCACAAAAACATTGCCATCCATTGCGGACCGGCTGATAATCACCAAAGCAGCAATGCCGTGGAAGAGGATGTTTGAAGTAGACCTGGAGGTGAAATACTGTCATGAAAAGATGGTATAAAGGAAACCTGCATAGCCATACAACCAACTCCGATGGTGTCTGGACACCGGAACAGTCGGCAAAAAATTATCGGGATGCAGGATATTCTTTTTTGTGTTTCAGTGATCATGATCTTTATACGGATTACCGTCGGGAGCTGGGGAAAAAGAATTTTCTTATTCTTCCGGGGGTAGAGGCTACTGCAGTATTGTTTGATGATGAGGGAAATACGGTCAGACTGCATCATATGAATGGAATTCTCGGAACAGAGAGCATGCAAAAGGTGCATTGGAAAGTACCTTTTCACATATGGAAAAAAGTAGAGCCTGATATTTATTACGGGACGGACTGGGATGGAAATAAAACAGGGAAAAAACTTGCAGAGAGATTAAAGAATCATGGTTGTATCGTGACTTATAATCATCCAATCTGGTCACGTGTAAGGCCGGAAGATTTTATCAATATTCCGGATATCAATATGTTGGAGATTTTTAATTATAACACCGTTAATGAGTGTGGTACGGGGTATGATGTGACCTATTGGGATCTGATGCTTCGCAGTGGCAGGCATATCAATGCGGATGCGACAGATGATAATCATAATGGAGGAAGTTTTCCGGATTCTTTTGGAGGATATATTGTTGTGCAGGCGGAAGAACTTTCCCATGAAGCAATCTGCCAGGCAATTTTGAATGGGGAATATTATTCTTCTTCAGGACCGGAAATATATGACTGGAAGGTGGAAAATAACCAGTTTGTCGTTAATTGCAGTGCAGTAGAACGCATCAATATGATTGTTGGCGGACCAGTAGCTTTGGGTGTGACCCGGTTGGCGGAACATGGAGTCCCTCTGACAGAAGCATTTTATCCGTTAACAGGAAAAGAAACATATATTCGTGCAGAATGTATAGATGAACATGGGCACACGGCATGGACAAATCCTATCTGGTTGTCAGAATTTGCAAAAAGGAGGAAATAAGAGATGAATGTATTTGATAAAATAAAAGGCGGTTTGATCGTCTCCTGTCAGGCATTGGAGACCGAGCCTCTTTACAGTTCAAAAATTATGGCGAGGATGGCATTTGCAGCAAAAAGAAGGCGGTGCCGTTGGAATTCGCGCAAATACACCGGAAGACATTATTGCAATTAAAAGGAAGTGGATCTTCCAGTGATCGGTTTATATAAAGTAGACTATGATAATTCGGAAATTTATATCACACCAACCATGAAAGAAATTGATGCTATCATGACAGCCGCACCGGATATTATTGCATTGGATGCAACAAACCGAAAAAAGACCGGATGGAAGCACCATAGAAACATTTTTCCCGGAAGTGCGTAAAAAGTACCCGGATATGATCTTTATGGCAGATTGTGCGTCTTATGAAGATGGCATGCGTGCACAGAAACTTGGGTTTGACATTGTTGGAACCACACTTTGTGGTTATACGCCGGATACCAAAGGTACAGAAATTCCGTGCTTTCAATGTTAGAAAAGCTGGCACAGGATTTGACAATTCCGCTGATTGCAGAGGGTGGAATCTGGGAGCCGCAGCAGTTACAGAAAGCATTTGCGTGTGGTGCATATGCGGCAGTGATTGGTACCGCAATCACAAGACCACGGAAATTACAAAAGATTTGTAAATGCAATTACAAAATAAAAGCGATTCACGAATACGAAAAAGGAAGCCTGTTTAAAATCGGCTTCCTTTTTTTGGTAAAACGGTGCGCAGATTTTATAGGATATACTATTTTCTTGACTAATATTACTGGGAAATGTAAAATATGAAGTAAAATACCACGTTGATTTTACAGAGCGGAAAATGTCGACAAATACAGAAAATGCCCGGCAGCTTCCGACTGCCGGGCGTTTTTAAAAAGCAGGTAACCAGGAGAATTTGAAATTGCATGACAAATCGTTAAAAGAGTTATGTGGGCAGTTATCCATATCGATTGCTACCGGTCGTAACTGGGTAAAACTTGGAAAGATAACTCCCAATATATAAAAAAACGGGGTGCCCTATTTTGATGAAAAGCATATTGCAATCATAGAAAATGAAATCCGGTCAGGAAAAAATGTGGCATTAAAAGCCGCAGAAATAAAAAAAATATGTTTCCGGAAATGCGTTATATCGTTCTTATGTTTCCAAAGACTGCAAGAACCTTACCGTTTTACAGAAACTGCTCTCCGAGATAACACGGGAACAAATTCTGCTGACCACGGATGTGATATCCTATTTTGTGGCAGACTGTGCGTTGCAGTTATTCCGGCAGAAACCATTGTTTTTCCAATATCTGCAGGGAAAAATTTCTATAGGGAAATATGACATCTTACTGGATGCATTGATTGGTGACAGACAAAGGGCAATGGATTTCTGTCAGAAATATCCGGCATTTTTTGCACATGAATACATCTGGGAGCCGGGAGAAGACATTCTGGGACTTATATATCTTTCCTGTAAAAATATGGGAAGCCGGAAAGCGCGCGGTTCGTATTATACACCCACAAAAAGTTGTAAAAAAAGCTGATTTCTCATCTGGATATCGAACATATAGGAAAAGTGTTGGATCCGTGCTGCGGTACCGGAAATTTCCTGCTTCAGCTGCCGGAAAGTGTGGATCTGGCAGATATTTATGGCACGGATACCGATGCGGTGAGTATCCGTATCGCACGACTCAATATGGCTCTGAAATATCCGGACGCGGATGTTGAGGAGATCTGCGAACATATTACAGAGAAGAATTTTCTCACAGAATATGACAGAACAGGATTTGATACCATCATTGGAAATCCGCCGTGGGGCTATGCTTTTTCCAATGAAGACAAAGCAGTGTTAAAGGCCAGATATGCCACGGCTTCCAGAAGAAATACCGAGTCCTATGATGTCTTTATCGAACGGGCACTGGAGATTCTTGTTCCGGATGGAACGCTGGCTTTTGTGCTGCCGGAAGCGGTCTTAAATGTAAAGGCACATATGCGTATCCGCACAATTCTGCTTCAGAGAAGTTCTGTAAAAATCCCTTACGTTTCTGGGAGATATGTTTGACGGGGTACAGTGTCCCTGCATCCTGTTGCAGCTTATTGCGACCGGAAAGCCTTTGTCAACGGCAGGTATGATGATAGAAGACCGGACACGTACATATACCATTGCTATGGAGCGGACGGTAGTGCCGGAAAATTTCAGTTTTCGGATGACAGATGAAGAGTATCGTGTGCTGGAGAAAATAAAAAATTCCATTCCCGTCTGTTATCTGGCCGATCATGCAGATTTTGCACTTGGCATTGTTACCGGAAACAACAAAAAGTTTCTCTCCGCAGAGAAAACGGAAAATTCGGAGATGGTACTGAAAGGTACAGATATTTGCAAATACCACATAAATCCGGTAAAACAGTATCTGCGGTTTGAACCGGAGCAGTTTCAGCAGGTTGCACCTCTGGAGATATACCGGGCACCGGAAAACTGTTGTACCGTTTTATCAGCAATCAGCTGGTGGTGGCTTATGATGACCGGCAGATGCTTTCTTTGAATAGCTGCAACATTGTGATCCCAAAGATCGACGGAATGCAGATCAAATATATTCTGGCAATTTTAAATTCCAGTGTTTCTCAGTTTGTTTATCAGAAGGAATTCCATTCCATAAAAGTATTGCGGGCGCATATGGAGCATATTCCGATTCCGCGTGTTGGGAAAGCGATACAGAATGAAATTATAGCGATGACCGAGCCGCTGATTTGTGGAATGGGAAAAGAGGCAGCAGAGACTTGCCAGAAACGGTTGGATTGCAGAATCATGGATTTGTTCCGGTTCTCCGCGGAGGAACAGTGGATCATCCGGCATGCTTTACATTAACCAATAAAGGACAGAAATGTACAAAAAGACAA
>VOFG01001313.1_pt1 | contig 32000 bp, 27 predicted proteins | sample 5384171 | NCBI WGS metagenome assembly VOFG01 (sample SAMN12384726, study PRJNA508395) | human gut metagenome | isolation source: healthy gut F | host: Homo sapiens
GGCACAGACGCCTGCGATAATGCTGTCTTGGGAACGGAATAACCGTCTGTTTTCGTTCGTTGCCATGATTTTATCGGTTTTTGCTGTTGATATTGAATTTTCGGGCCGGCTCCTCGGGAATGACGATCCAGAGGATGATGTAGGCCCAGATCGAAAGTCCGCCGAAAAGGATCAGCAGGAGCATCAGCAGCCGGATCAGCGTCGGGTCGGCGTCGAAATAGGCGGCCAGTCCGCCGCAGATGCCGGCGATCGAACGCTCCGTGCGCGAGCGGTAGAGTTTGCGCAGGGGCGGCTGTTCGGCGGATTCGGTTCCGGTCCCTCCCTCGGCGGACTCGGACCGCTCCGCGCCGCGGGGTTCGCCGAAATCGGCCGGACTGCCCATCTGGGCCATCGTCGCACGGACGACGTCGAGCGTAATGACCCGCATGGGCGAGGCGACCCGCTCGCGGAATATCTCCGCCACACGGGCCTCGATGTCGCCCATCGTTTCGGCGTCACCCTCCGGCAGGCGCCGCCGGATGTCGTCGAAATAGCTGCCCAGTACCCGGTAGGCGTCCTCGTCGAGGATGAATGCCACGGAGCCGATGTTTACGTTTACAGTCTCTTTCATGGTCGTAAAAGTATTGTCGCGGTTTGATGTTTTGCGGGTTTTACTATTATTACAATGCAAATATAATACGAATTTTAGTATTATGTAATACAGAGTACCTCATTTTTGAAATTATTTTTCATACCTATATTTAGAACGGCGGCAATTTGGGGTTCGGGGGGGTATGCGCCGGAGAGGAACTCGCGGTTCGGCGGGGTCTCTTCTCCCCCCCCCCTTTCAAAGGGAGGCCGGGAGGGATTGTCTGTCTGGATGCGCGACGCGCATATCGCCCGGCATAAAAGGGCCGGAGCAACGCTCCGGCCCTGGTCGTTATCGCTGCTGCGACAGTCGTTAGTCCTCGAGCTTCGCCGAGAGGAACTCGCGGTTCAGACGGGCGATATGCGCAATGGAAATCTGCTTGGGGCACTCGGCCTGGCAGGCTCCCGTGTTGGTGCAGTTGCCGAAGCCCAGTTCGTCCATCTTGGCGACCATCGCCTTGGCGCGGCGCGCACCCTCGACACGGCCCTGGGGCAGTTTGGCGAGCGACGACACGCGGGCGGCGACGAAGAGCATGGCCGAACCGTTCTTGCACGTCGCGGCGCAGGCTCCGCAGCCGATGCAGGCGGCGGCGTCCATCGACTCCTCGGCGTCGGCCTGCGAGATCGGAATGGCGTTGGCGTCGGGCACCGAGTTCGTGCGCACCGAGATGAAGCCTCCGGCCTGCAGAATCTGATCGTAAGCCGAACGGTTCACCACGAGGTCCTTGATGACGGGGAACGCGGCCGAGCGCCACGGCTCGATGGTGATCGTCGCGCCGTCCTTGAACTTGCGCATGTAGATCTGGCAGGTCGTGGCGCCCTGGCTGGGGCCGTGGGCCTGTCCGTCGATGTGCAGCGAGCACATGCCGCAGATACCCTCGCGGCAGTCGTGGTCGAAGGCCACGGGCTCCTTGCCCTCGTGGATGAGATTGTTGTTCAGGATGTCGAGCATTTCGAGGAACGAGGTGTCGGCCGAAATGTTCTCCACCTTGTAGCTCTCGAAAGCGCCTTTGGATTTAGCGTCCTTTTGACGCCATATCTTTAATGTAAAATTCATGGTTTCGATTCGATATTAAAGTTCAACGTCAAATGGCCTTAATCTTTGTAGTTGCGCTGTGCGGGGTGCACGAACTCGAAGTTCAGCGGCTCCTTGGTGAGTTCCGGAGCCTGGTCCATGCCCTTGTACTCCCATACGGCGGCGTATACGAAGTTCTCGTCGTCGCGCTTGGCTTCGCCCTCCTCGGTCTGGTGCTCCGTGCGGAAGTGGCCGCCGCACGACTCCTCGCGGTTGAGGGCGTCGCGGGCCATCAGCTCGCCCAGCTCCAGGAAGTCGGCCAGACGCAGCGCCTTTTCAAGTTCGACGTTGAAGTCGTTCTCCTTGCCTACGACCTTCACGTCCTTCCAGAACTCCTTGCGCAGGGCTTGAATCTCGGTGATGGCCTTTTCGAGGGACTCTTTCGTACGGGCCATGCCGACGTTCTCCCACATGATGTGGCCCAGCTTCTTGTGGATGTCGTCCACCGACTGCTTGCCGTTGATCGCGAGAAGTTTCGCGATCTTCTCCCGGACGCCCTTCTCGGCTTCGTCGAAGGCCTTGGTGTCGGTCTTCACCTTCGGGGCCTGGATCTTGTGCGAGAGGTAGTCGCCGATGGTGTAGGGCAGCACGAAGTAACCGTCGGCAAGACCCTGCATCAGGGCCGATGCGCCGAGGCGGTTGGCGCCGTGGTCCGAGAAGTTGGCCTCGCCGATGGCGTAGAGACCCGGGATGGTGGTCATCAGGTTGTAGTCGACCCAGATGCCGCCCATCGTGTAGTGCACGGCGGGGAAAATCTGCATCGGCTGCTCGTAGGGGCTGACGTCGGTGATCTCCTCGTACATGTCGAAGAGGTTGCCGTAACGCTGCTTGATAATGTCCTTGCCCAGACGCTCGATGGCGGTCTTGAAGTCGAGGTATACGGCCAGACCGGTCTCGTTCACGCCGTAGCCTGCGTCGCAACGCTCCTTGGCGGCGCGCGAAGCCACGTCGCGCGGCACGAGGTTGCCGAAGGCCGGGTAGCGGCGTTCCAGATAGTAGTCGCGGTCCTCCTCGGCGATCTGCGAGGGTTTGAGCTTGCCGGCGCGGATGGCCTTCACGTCCTCGAGTTTCTTGGGAACCCAGATACGGCCGTCGTTACGCAGCGACTCGGACATCAGCGTCAGCTTCGACTGCTGGTCGCCGTGAACGGGGATGCAGGTGGGGTGGATCTGCGTGAAGCAGGGGTTGGCGAAGCCGGCGCCCTTGCGGTAGCACTGGAATGCGGCCGAGCCGTTCGACGCCATGGCGTTGGTCGACAGGAAGAAGACGTTGCCGTAGCCGCCCGTGGCGATCACGACGGCGTGGGCGCCGTGGCGCTCGATCTCGCCCGTCACGAGGTTGCGGGCGATGATGCCCTTTGCCTCGCCGTCCTCGATGACGATGTCCAGCATCTCGTGGCGCGGGTAGCTCTTCACCGAACCGGCCGCAATCTCCTTGTTGAGGGCCGCGTAGGCGCCCAGCAGAAGCTGCTGGCCCGTCTGGCCGCGGGCGTAGAACGTACGCGATACCTGCGCGCCGCCGAACGAACGGTTGGCCAGCAGGCCGCCGTACTCGCGGGCGAAGGGGACGCCCTGGCCCACGCACTGGTCGATGATCAGGTTCGAGACCTCGGCCAGACGGTAGACGTTGGCCTCGCGGGCGCGGTAGTCGCCGCCCTTGATCGTGTCGTAGAACAGGCGGTATACCGAGTCGTTGTCGTTCTGGTAGTTCTTCGCTGCGTTGATACCGCCCTGGGCCGCGATCGAGTGGGCGCGGCGGGGCGAATCCTGAATGCAGAATACCTTGACGTTGTAGCCCAGTTCGCCGAGCGAAGCGGCTGCGGAGGCGCCTCCCAGACCCGTACCGACGATGATGATGTCGAGCTTGCGCTTGTTGGCGGGGCTTACGACCTTGATAGCTGTCTTATGGTTGCTCCACTTTTCGGCCAGAGCACCGGCAGGAATTTTAGCATCTAATTTTAAAGCCATATCGTTTGTGTGTTTATTATTCTACAAAGGGGGTGATTAGCATGCGCCTGCGATGCAGGGGCAGAAGAAGTAGACGAGCACCACGGCGGCGAATCCGAGGAATATGATCGTGGCCACGATGTTGGCGATGCACTTCAGGCGGGGATACCACGTGTCGTTGGCCCAGCCCACGGTCTGGAACATCGACCATACGCCGTGCGTGAGGTGGAACCACAGGGCGGCGAACCATACGAGGTAGATCACCACGTAGTACCACTGCGAGAAGGTGTAGGCGATCAGCGAAGCTCCGTCCGCGGGGTCGAGTCCCAGCGAGTTCTCGTGCCCGCCCAGAATCTCCACGAGCTGCATCTTCGACCAGAAGTTGAACAGGTGGATCAGGAGTCCGCCCAGGATGATGAAGCCCAGTACGAGCATGTTTTTCGAAGCCCATGCCACGCCCGGCTCCTGCACCGTCACGGCGTAACGCTGCGAACCGCGTGCCTTGTAGTTGTTCAGCGTGAGGATGACGGCGTAGAGGAAGTGGACGAAGACGCCCAGCGCCAGAACGGCCGTTCCTGCCAGCGCGTACCAGTTTGCGCCCAGCAGTTCGCAAATCATGTTGTACGCTTCGGGCGAGATGATCGCCGTGATGTTCATCGACATGTGGAAGAGGATGAAGAGCACGAGGAACATGCCCGTCACGCTCATTACTAACTTCTTGCCAAGCGAGGAATTAGATAGAAAACAGCTCATAATGATTTTAATTTGTTATATTTGTTAATGATTTGTGTTCCGGTGCTTTTATTTTACGCACGCAAAGATAGCCATTGTTTGCGGAATAACAATAGAAACGGACGGGAATTTTATGCCTGAAAGGAGGGTTTTATGACCAAAAAAGAACTGCGCGCCGCGATGCGCCGGCGGAACCTCGGAATGGACGCTGCGGAGCGCGCCGAAGCCTCGCGCCGGATATTCGGCCGGGCCGGGCGGCTGGAGGCTTTCGGCGCGGCCCGGACGGTGGGTGTTTTCTGCTCGCTTCCCGACGAGCCGGACACGGCGGAGACGCTGGCGCGGTGGAGCGCCGTGAAACGCATCGTGGTTCCGCGCGTCGAAGGGGATGTGATGCGATTCTGCGAATACGACCCGCAGACGCTGCGTCCGGGGGCTTTCGGCATCGCCGAGCCGGGACCCGAGGCGCAGACGTGCGACCCGTCGGAGATCGACCTCGTGATCGTTCCCGGCACGGCGTTCACCGCCGCGGGCGCCCGTTGCGGCCGCGGCCGGGGTTACTACGACAAATACCTCTCCCGGCCGGACGTGCACGCCGTGAAAGTCGGCGTGTGCTTTGCCCACCAACTGGTCGGGGAGCTGCCTGCGGAGCCGCACGACGTGGCGATGGATTACATAATAACGGATTGAATGATGGATGCGAAAGAGTTTGCCTCCGCCTATGGCGAGGCGTTCAGACCCGCCGCGGGACTGCCGTTGCTGTTCTGGTATTCGGACGGGCCGGTGCGTGCCGTGCCCAAAGTCGAAGGATGTTTTTTCAAGGCGCTGGCCGAAGCCCGCGAGGGGTCGGCGGTGAGCCTCAATGCCGCCAATATCGGCTGCGGGGGCGGGAAGTTCTACACCGGCTTTGCACCGATGCCGCCCTTCGTGCCGGCCTTCGTGTCGCAGAAGGAGCACTACAAGCAGACGCCCGAAATGGTGCTGGAGTTCATCGGGCGGCTCGGCGTGCCGGAGGCCTCCGGTGCGTGGCTCAATTTTGCGCGCATTGATACGCCGCAGGCCGCGGAGGCTTTCGGTACGGCCGACGGGGCGCTGTTTTTCGCCACGCCCGACATATTGTCGGGACTGGTGTCGTGGGCCGTTTACGACAACAATGCCGACGATGCCGTGTGCGCGCCCTTCGGGTCGGGATGCAGCGCCGTCGTGACGCAGGCCGTGCGGGAGAACCGCCGGGGCGGACGCAGCGTCTTCCTGGCGTTGTTCGACCCTTCGGTGCGTCCGTGGGTCGACGCCTCGGAGCTGGGGTTCGTCGCGCCGATGTCGCGTTTGCGCGAGATGTGCGGCACGATGCGTGCAAGTTGTCTTTTCGGGACCCATGCGTGGAACAAGGTCCGGGTCCGCATTAATGGAGGGAATATATGAAAAAGAGAAGAGTGGCGCTGGTGCTGGCAGGCGGCGGCGCACGGGGCGTGGCCCATATCGGGGCCATCGAAGAGTTGGAGAGGCAGGGATTCGAGATCAGCGCCGTGGCGGGGACCTCGATGGGTGCGCTGGTCGGGGGCGTGTATGCCTCGGGGTACCTCGAACCGTTCAAGGAGTGGATGCGCGCACTCGATAAATACAAGGTTTTCAGCCTGGTCGATTTCGCGTTGAGCACCGAAGGGCTGGTCAAGGGAGACCGGGTGATGGAGGCGATGAAGGAGTTGGTCCCCGACGTGCAGATCGAGCGGATGCCCGTGCCTTTCGCCGCCGTGGCGGCCGACCTGCTGACGGGCGACGAAGTGGTGCTCGACAGCGGGGGATTGTACGACGCCATCAGGGCTTCGATCTCGATTCCTTCGGTTTTCAGGCCCGTGCACCGCGACGGCCGGGTGCTGGTCGACGGCGGCACGGTCAACCCGCTGCCGCTGAACCGCGTGCGGCGCGAGGAGGGCGACCTGCTGGTCGCCGTGGACGTCAGCGCCCGGTTCGGGGCCGATTCCGTCCGCCGGGCCAATGCGTCGCTGAATTATTACAAGGTGCTGATCGCTTCGTCGCAGATCATGCAGCAGCGCATCACGCAGCTGATGTGCCGTCTGTACAAACCCGACATCATGGTCGGGCTGCCCGCCGACAGCTACGGCATGTTCGAGTTCTACCGTTCGGAGGAGATTCTCGAGGCGGGGCGTGCGGCGACGCGCGCGGCGCTGGAGCGGCTGGAAACCGACGGTGAAAACGGTATGGTTTTTGCTGAAAGCGAAGAAAAGATTGCGACGGCCCGTTTTTGAAGAATTCAAAAGTAGTGACGCAACTTCACACAGATTTTAGGGCCGTCGCAATGTATTCGAGGATGAAGGAGATGGCGGAAAACATTTCCGGATTCCTTACGGGGCAAAGATAGAGAAAGTTTCCGGATTTGCAATCGCTTTGCCCGAAAGTGATATGGGTGCGTCCAAAATTCCGAAGGGGCGGGCCTTTTTCGCGTGGCAAATCCGTTTTTTTTCGCGCTGCGGCCGCCTGTCCGGGTGCCCGGTCCGGCCTGCGGGACGCATTCGCAAAGCAAATTCCCGGCTCATCGAGCCGGGAATTTGCTTGTTTGCGGGGTGGGGTCAGCGTCTGTCGCCTTCGCGGACGTAGGCCGCGATACGGTGGCTCCGCTTGCCGATGGGGATGCCCAGGCCGAGCGTTACGTTCATCGAACTCTGCTTGATGGGAACCCACTGCGGCGTGTGCTTCGAAGTCAGCACGTCGGTTGCCAGATAGAAATTGATCCAGTTGGGGCAGAGGTTCAGCGCCAGGCCGACGGCTCCGCCGCGGTTGTCGATCACCGAATAGCTTCCCGACACCGTGAACCAGCGCACGGGGTGGAAATTGACCGATCCGGTGATGTTGTGCATGGTCTTGTATTTCCAGACGCGGGCCGTGTAGAGCAGGCCGATGCCGATTTTGTGGCGCCACACTTCGTATTCGAGTCCGGCGTTGACCGACGCGTGGAGCATCTTGGTCGTGCTGCGCCCGTCGACCTGGTTGAATTTCAGCATTTCGAGGTCGAAATCCGGAACCGGCTCCGAGGCGTTTTCCGGAACCGTGGCGCCCGTGAATTCCGTCTCCTGCGTCGAGACGCCCATGACGGAGTTTTTCTTGCTCCAGCTGATGAATCCCAGGTCGGTCACGGCCAGCGACGCTTGCAGGTTGGGCAGGATGTCGTACGTGGCGCCCAGGTCGAGGGCAAAGCCGTATCCTGCGGGTTTGGTGGGTTTGAAGTCGAGATCGCCTATCTCGAAGGTCTCGCTGTCGGGGTCCGTTTCGACTTTGGCCCCGGCGGCCGTGAGGTCCAGCGTGCCCTGGGTGAGAACGGCCCAGCGGTCTTCGCGGAGCGAGATGTCGAAGCGGTCGTAGGTGACCTGCGCACGGGCGAGTCCGGCGAGGAACTTACCGCGGATGCCGATGTAGAGGCGGTCGTCCATCAGCGGGAACGAGTAGCTGAAAGCCGCCTCGAGGTAGGAGTCCGTCGAGGTGCCGAAGTTACGGATCTGGCCCTCCTTGCCGAGTTTGATGAATTCGAAGAGCGAGTAGGGCAGGTTGGCGTCTTCGTTGACCCGCACGTTGAGGTCGAACGACCAGAAATTCTTGTGGTTTTTGGTAAAGGCGCCGAATCCGATGACGTTCATGCGGAAGTCCATGCCCAGCAGGTTGTTCTGCTTGAGGCCCGAGAGTGCGTCGGCGGCCGACACGGAGCTGTCGAGCAGCGTCACCAGCTTGCCGTCGCGGGAGAAGAGGATGTTGTCCACGGCGATGTTGCCGCCCACGTTGATGTTCACGCCGCCGATGGCCGGGATGTTGACGTAGCCGCGCAGCGGCGCGAAAGCCGGGTTGAACTGGCTGCGGAAGGTCGAACCCTCCATGAAATAGGCCGTGGGGTTCTGGGCTGCGGCGCCGGTCGCCAGAAGCGCCGCCGCGATGAGGGTGTATATTTTTTTCATGATGGAGTGCGGTTTAGATGTCGAGTTTCAGTCCTCCGTTCTTGAGCAGGCTCAGGCTGATGACGATCTGGTACTGGTCGTCGCTGAATCCTTTGCCGGGATAGTATTCCGTGAGCGTCACGGGAATCCGGATCGTGATGCCCTCGACGATCTGCCGCAGGTCTTCGGCGAAAAGCTGCGTTTGGGGAATGTCGTTCGATGCCTTGTCTGCGCCGACTCCGACCTGGAACGTGATCTCCGTGGGCGAAAAACTCGGATCGAGGAGCAGCGAAAGGGCAGCCCGCTGGTGATCTGGCCGTAGAGGAACAGCGTGTTTCTGGCGTTGGGCGTGCCCTCGGGGTCGAGGTTGTCGGCGAGCATGTCCACTATGTCGCTGCTGATGTCGATATGGCCGACTTCGTATTCGAGCTGGTCTATTCCGAGCGAGCCGGTCAGGTAGGTGCGGGCCAATGCGCTGACTTCGTCCGCGAGCCGTTCGCGCAGCGATGCGTCGTTGCGGTAGGCGGTTTTGAATGCTGTCTTGAAGGTTTGCTCGTCGGGAGCCGTCAGGTTGAGAAGCAACAGAAATTCCGCGGCGTATTTGTCCCAAACCAGATCGACGACCGATGCGAGTTTGGCGTCGCTGGCCCGCATCTCCTCGCGCAGCGTTCGGAGCAGCGTATTTACATACGTCTGATCGTCTTTGTCCTGCAATTTGACGAGGTCGACGAATTTGCCGTCGGGCAGCTGGGAGGGAAACCAGATGTCGGCTTCGCGGAAGATCTCTTCGATGTTGCCGCCGTTGTTTTTGATCTCGTCCTTCGAGACGAGCACCTTGACCAGCGGGATGCGGAACTGCGACCCTTCGTCGCCGATGGCGATGTTGTCGGTGTCGATGTTTCCCAGGTCGTAATCTTTGTCCACGCATGCGGTGGAGAGCATGCCGGACAGGAGCAGGAGGATAAGTTTTCTTATAGGCTTGGCGTGTAGTGAAATAGCGATGTGCAAAGATATGATTTTCGGACGAATTAAACAAAAAATGCGACCTTTTTATAGACTTTCCGATTTGCAATATATTTGCTAAATTTGCAGGGCGTATGGCTGAAACGGAAAAACCGGATCTCAAGGAGCAGGTGGCCCTGCTGCCGCTGTCGCCGGGCGTCTACCAGTTCGTGGACCGCTCGGGGACGATCATCTATGTGGGTAAGGCCAAGAGCCTGCGCAAGCGGGTGTCTTCGTACTTCGTGCAGTCGAAGGAGCACAGCGCGAAGGTGCGTGTGCTGGTGAAGCAGATCGTCGAGATCCGCCATATCGTCGTGGGGAGCGAGACCGACGCCCTGCTGCTGGAAAACTCGCTGATCAAGAGCCTTCAGCCGCGTTACAACATCCTGCTCAAGGACGACAAGACCTATCCGTGGATCGTCGTGCGGCGCGAGCACTTTCCCCGCGTGCAGTCGACGCGCATCCTGACGCGCGACGGGTCGCAGTATTTCGGCCCCTACGGATCGGTGATGATGCAGCGCAGCGTGCTCGACTTCATCCGCGAGGTGATCCCCCTGCGGACCTGCAAACTCAACCTCGCCCCGGAGTTGATCGCCAAAGATAAATATACGGTCTGCCTGCAATACCACCTGGGCAACTGCAAGGCCCCGTGCGTCGGGCGGCAGTCCGAGGAGGAGTATGCGCAGCTGGTCGGCATGGTCGTTTCGGTGCTGAAAGGCGACCTGCGTCCCGTGCGCCAATACCTCGAGGGGGAGATGGCGCGGGCGGCCGCGGAGCTGAAATTCGAACTGGCCCAGCGCTACAAGCAGCGTCTCGACGCCCTGGACAACTATGCCGGACGGTCGGTGATCGTCAGCGCGAAGATCGTCGACGTCGACGTTTTCTCGCTGCTGCCCGACGACGATGTCGCCTGGTGCAACTTCGTGCGCATCCGCCACGGTTCGGTCGTGGGCGTGCAGACCGTGAAACTCTCGACGGGCGTCGGGGGCGACGAGCGCGACATGCTGACGCTGGCCATCCAGCACATCGTCGAAAACATCGCCGGAGGCGAACTCTCCCGCGAGGTGATCGTGCCGCTGCTGCCCTCGACGACGCTGCTGTTCGAAGGCGTGACTTTCACGGTCCCGAAGCGCGGGGAGAAACTCGAACTGCTGGAATTCTCGCGGAAGAGCGCCCGCATCTACCGCCGAGCAGTTGAAAAACCTCGAAATCAAGAATCCCGAACGGTATACCGAGCGGCTGATGAATGCCGTTCAAAAGGAGCTGCGCCTCGACAGACAGCCGCGGCACATCGAATGCTTCGACAACTCCAACCTGCAGGGCGCTCATCCGGTGGCTTCGTGCGTGGTGTTCCGGGATGGAAAACCCTCCCGCAAGGAGTACCGCCATTTCAACATCAAGACCGTGACGGGAGCCGACGACTACGCCTCGATGCGGGAAGTCGTCTTCCGGCGTTATACGCGGCTGATGGCCGAAGGGGCCGAAATGCCCGACCTCATTATCGCCGACGGCGGAAAGGGGCAGATGGGAGTCATTCACGAGGTGCTGGAGCGGCTCGGGCTGGACATCCCCATTGCCGGACTGGCCAAGGACGACCGGCACCGCACCGCCGAACTGCTCTGCGGCTTTCCGCCCGTGCTGGTCGGCATCCGTCCCACTTCGCCCCTGTTCCACTTTTTGGCGCACATTCAGGAGGAGGTGCACCGTTTCGCTGTTTCCTTCCACCGGCAGAAACGCAGCAAGGCGTTTATCCACAGCGAACTGGAGCAGATCGAGGGGGTCGGAGACAAGACGGTCCAGACCCTGCTGCGCCATTTTCGCACGGTGGAAAAGGTCCGTGCGGCCAACATCGAAGAACTTTCGGCGCTGGTCGGGGCGGCAAAGGCGAAAAAAATCAGGGCCTTTTTCGAAAAATAGCCGTATTTTTTGAAAAGTTACGAAAATCACCTATCTTTGTCCACCCGATTCGCCGTGTAACGCTCGCGGAAATGCCCGGATGGCGGAATCGGTAGACGCGTTGGTCTCAAACACCAATGACAGCAATGTCGTGCCGGTTCGACCCCGGCTCCGGGTACAAGTAAAATCGCTTAATTTGTTGATTATGACAGGTTAAGCGATTTTTAATTTTCGGGTTTTCCCCGCATTTTCCCCGCAGACAATTTTATCTTTTTGAAACGAAGTGTTAATGTATTACTGAATTTGACATTAAGGTATATAAAAAATGTAATAAATTCAGATTTTCACTATATTTGTCGCGTCAGATATCTATTGCAATATGAATTCAAAAGTATTATTTTCTGCCGTGTATCTGTTGGCGGCAGTACCGTCATCTGCACAAACGGATGCCCCTTGGTTTTTGTCCGCTTCCGATTCGCTATGCGGAGTCCGTCTGACAGAGATTTGTGCGGCAAGAGGTAAAATTCCCCCTCCCGAAAAAAAAATCTGAAATAATCGTCGCCGTCATCGACGGCGGGTTCGATGTTTCGCATACGGCTCTTGCGGATTTCATCTGGACCAATCCACGCGAACAGGCTGCTAACGGCCGTGATGACGATAAAAACGGCTATGTAGACGACATTCACGGCTGGAATTTCCTCGGCAATGCTGTTGGAGAGAGTCTTCGAAGGGCCGGCACGGAACCTTTCCGGGAATACAAACGGCTTCGGCCTCGCTTCAAGGACGCTGATACAAGCCGCCTTACTCTTTCGGCAAAGGCCGAATATGCCTATTATAAGCAGATGGAACGGGCCGCCCGGCTCGATACCTACATCAAATTTACCGAATATCAGCGTATTCGTTCCGATGCTTTCCGCATTTGCGATTCATTGATGCGCCTGAAATACGGTGATCGAGAAACAACGGTCGCCGATTTTCAGCGTCTTGAATTGGCCGACACGACCGGGCTTGCGCTGCCTCTGTCGATTGCGGCTTCCACACCCGTTATGTTCACACCCGACATGCCGTGGCACGAAGCGGTGGAAAAGATCGACAGCGAATATCGTTTGTCCGCCGTACGTGTGGCCAGCCTCGATTCCCTGAATGACGATCCTCATATAAAATTGGGCAATCGCCCGGACGATTTCCGGAATTTCCGTTACGGAAACAATCTTATCGGCGACGATCCCTATCATGGGACGATGGTTGCCGGAGTGATTGCGGCGTGTGCGGCGACGGCCGGGGAGTTGCCGCGCCCGGTAAAGATCCTCTCCGTCCGTGCCATTCCCGAAGGCGATGAATACGACCGCGATGTAGCTGCGGCAATCCGTTATGCGGTGGATAACGGCGCAGAGGTGGTGAATATGAGTTTCGGCAAGTACCTATCGCCTCACCGGGATGAAGTACTGGCTGCGATGAAATATGCCCGGAGCAAGGACGTATTGCTGGTTATGGCCTCCGGCAACGACGGCGTCGATGTCGATGTCCGTCCGATATTTCCGGCTTGCCGGGATGCGAAAGGACGCCGTTTGGAAAACCAGATTGTCGTGGGTGCTTCAACGCCCGACGGACGGGTCGCTTCTTTCAGCAACTACGGAGCGGAAAATGTGGATCTGCTCGCCCCCGGAGAAAATGTACGATCGACCGCTCCCGAGGGCGGATACGATACGGCGCAGGGAACGAGTATCGCTGCGCCGATAGTTTCCGGTGTCGCAGCGGTCTTGCGGAGTTTCTATCCCGATCTTTCGGCTCGTGAGATACGGGAAATTCTGATTCGTACCGTTACGCATTTTCCGGCGGACGAGATGCCTGTTCCCGGGAAATCCGAAACTTCCCGCATGATCCAGGGGCGTCAGGTCTGTCTCGGTGGAGGGATTCTCAATGCGCAGGCGGCCATGAAAGAGGCGTCGAAAATCAGCAAATTCGGAGAGCGATGAAACGGTTGCTTGTATTTTTTAACGGTATGGAGTCTTTATCCGCTCTGTGCTCAGGAATCCTATATGGCGCGGGCCGACCGCTTTTCGTCCGATTCGCTCGGTGGATTGATCCGTAACCAATATGTTTCGGTTCAGTGGATCGGCGAGGAGTGCCGTTGGTTCCATTATACGTCGGATGACGCCGATGCACGCCGTTATTGGTTGGTCGATACCCGCACCTGGCGGAAACGCCCGCTGTTCGACAGTTTCTCGATGACGCGGCAGTTGGCCGCATACGCCGATTCATCACGGATGCCGACCCCGAAGGAGTTACGGCTCTACGGCCTTGAATTCGATTCTTCCGATCCCCGCGGTTTTACGTTCGATTTCAATAAGCACCGGCTGCACTACGATGGCCGAAATGGCAAACTGAGCGAAAAGCCCCGGCAGGATGCTTCCCGCGGGAATCTTTTCTCGCGGGGCGACTATCGGCGCAGCTACTCCGCCGACAGCTCGTATTATGTTACGGCTGTCGGTCATGACCTCATGCTCTTTCGCGGAGATGGAAGCGACAGTGTACGGCTGACCCACGACGGGGAGCGCTATCATTCGTTCTCCACCGGCGGGAACAACGTCGTCGGGCCGGAGGCGCGCAGCTCCGCCATCGGCCGCTGGATGGGGAAAAGCTATTATTACCTGCTGGTGCGCGAAGACAAGCGCGAGGTGGAGGAGCTCACGCTGGTGGACAACCTCGCCCGACCGCGCCCCAAGGCTAAAAGCTACAAATTTCCCATGCCTGGCGATGAGCATGTCGTTCAATACGATGCCTGGCTGGTCGATGCCGACAGCATGTGCATTCGGAAACTCGACATCGCCCGCTGGCCCGATCAGAAAGTCGAAGTTCCCCGGTTCAGCATGATCGCTCATACGGACCGTTATGCCTGGCTCGTTAGTCGCAGCCGGACGTGCGACAGCGTGGAACTGTGCCGGGTCGATTTCGCGGCGCACCGTGTCGAGCCGATTATCCGCGAGGTGTGCAAACCGGCCCAGAATGACCAGCAATTTTGTTTCCATATCCTGAATGAAGGCCGCGATATCCTCTGGTGGTCGGAGCGAACGGGATACGGTCATTATTACCTGTACGATGGAAACGGACGCCTGCAAGGGGCCGTCACTTCGGGCGCATACGTCGCCGGAAAGATCGAACGTATCGATACGCTCGCCCGGACGATCGTCTACGAGGGTTACGGACGGGAACCGGGTGTCAATCCGCATTACCGCTTTTATTACAAAACCGGATTCAACGGCGGCGAGCCGGTTTTGCTCACTCCCGGAAACGGCGAACATTCGGTGGCATTCTCTCCCGACGGACGTTTCCTGACGGACACTTGGTCGCGTATGGATCGTGCCCCGCGGCATCAGGTCTGCGACATGAAAGGCCGCGGCCGTATCGAACTGGAGCCGTGCGACCTTTCGGAACTCTATGCCCGCGGATGGCACGAACCGGAAGTCGTCGAAGTGCTGGCTGCGGATTCCGTGACCCGGCTCTATGGCATCGTCTACCTTCCTTTCGACCGGGAACCCGGGCGGAAATACCCGATCATCAGCAATGTCTATCCCGGCCCCCATGTCGATCTGGTTCCGCAGGCCTTTACCTTGGATGACAACTACAATCAATCGCTCGCGCAGCTGGGATTCGTCGTCATAAATTTCGCCTACCGCGGCAGCGGCCCCTGGCGCGGACGCGATTTTCATACATTCGGCTACGGGAATCTGCGGGATTATGCTTTTTGGCCGACGACATGGCCGCGATCCGGCAGATTGCAGCCCGCTATCCTTGCGCCGATATTGAAAGAGTCGGAATTTACGGACATTCCGGAGGCGGTTTCATGACGGTCGCCGCCATGCTGAACCATCCGGAATTTTACAAGGTCGGGGTGGCTGCTTCGGGGAACCATGACAATAATATTTACTCCCAGTGGTGGGGCGAAACTTTCCACGGAGTAAAAAGCAGACCTGGGGGAAAGACGGGAAACCGCATTTCGAATGTCATATTCCGACCAACATCGAATTGGCCGATCGGCTGACCGGACGGCTGCTGCTCATCACCGGAGACATGGACAACAACGTGCATCCGGCATCTACGGCCCGGCTGGCCGATGCGCTGATCCGGGCCCGCAAGCGTTTCGACATGACGGTCATTCCCGGAGCGGATCATGGTCTCGGGAACTCATATTATGTAAATCTGATCCGCTATTATTTTACGGAACATCTTCTCGGGTTGCCTCAGCAGGAGATCGATATAGTCAAACACAACTAATGGATAATGCGTATGAAGCAAACTTTAAGAAATTTTTTACCATTCGTATTTACGTCATTGTTACTTGTAACGATACTTCCTGCCGTCGCTGCTTCTGAGAGCGAGGGGAACAAACATCCGGTGTGGGGTACGGTCAAGGATACGAATGGTGTACCGCTTGTCGGTGTGTCCGTGGTTGTCGTAGGAACGCATTCCGGTGTGAATACTGATATTAAGGGTACGTTCCGGATCATAGTTGCCGACGGCGCTACGTTGCGATTCTCATACATTGGTTATGAACCGCAGGAACTCAAGATAAAGCCTGATCGGGTCGGTTATGATATAACGCTCAAGGAGCAGTCCACGGACATCGGACAAGTCGTCGTGACGGGCTTTGCCAAAACTGAGATTCGCAAAAGCACCGGTTCGGTTGCCGTGATTGAAGGAAAAGATCTCAAGACTTCGCCTTTGGAGGGAGTAGACAAACTGTTGCAGGGCAAACTGGCCGGAGTGAGCGTGCAATCCGTATCCGGCCGTCCGGGCGAAGCCGTGAAGATCCGCATTCGCGGAACGAGCACCATCACGGGCAATGCCGAACCGCTGTGGGTCATTGACGGCGTACCGATGCAGAAGGAGGTCCCGACACCTCCTGTTTCCAACACGCAGATTCGCTCCGGAGACTTTTCGAATATTTTTGCTACGGGCATCGGTGGGATCAATCCTAACGACATCGAGTCGATCTCCGTGTTGAAGGACGCTGCCGCTGCCGCAATTTACGGATCTCAGGCTGCCGGCGGTGTGATCGTGGTAACGACCAAACGCGGCAAGTCGGGACCTACGCACGTCAACTATTCGGGAACCGTATCCATTCAGACGCGGCCTGTACGGTCTGCCAATTTGATGAACTCACGCGAGAAACTGGTCTGGGAGCAGGAATTATGGGACGAATTTGCAGCTGCCGGTTATGCGAATAATCTTCAGGATGGCAAAAGTTACTATCCGGTTGTGGGTATCGTGGGCATGATTCGTTCGGGATACGGCAAATATAAGGGATTGAGCGTCGCAGAGCAGGATGCCAGGATTGCGGAACTGGGCAGCCATACGACAGACTGGTTCGAGGAACTGTTCCGGACGACAGTTTCCACAAGCCACTATCTCTCCATTTCGGGAGGTAATCCCAAAATGGCCTATTATCTCTCAATGGGATATGGTAACGATCAGGGCATTGTGTTGAAAAACTCGTACGACCGTTACAATTTCAACGGCAAGATCGATGTAACACCGAACAGAGTCGTATCGTTCGGTATCAGTACGGATTTCTCCTATCAGACATCCAAGGCACCGTCGAGCAATGTGGATATGTTCAAATACGCCTATTTCGCCAATCCCTATGAACGCCCTTATAATGACGACGGTTCCTATCGGGCTGACGAGACTTATTTTTCCTTGAGTGAAATCAATGGAAGCTATACGGTAGCGCTTCCCGAAAACGGATTCAACCTGATGCGGGAGATCAATGAGACTTCGGCCAAGAGTACCAGCGGAAACTTCACACTGACGGGAAATACGACGGTCAATATCACCAAGGATCTGAAGTTCGTGGGTCTGGCGTCGTTCTCCTATATTTCGGATCACGGGGAGAATATCAATGGAAAGAATACCTATGCGGCATGGATGGATCGGCCGTTCGAAAACAATACGACGACTTCGAAACGAATCTATGGTTCCATTTATCAGACTTCGACATACAATACCAATTATATGTTACGGGGACATTTCGCCTATGGACATACTTTCAACGAAATACATCGGCTCAATGTGTTGGCCGGAGCGCAGATCAGCCGGAATTACGCCAAGACGATTTTTACCAAGCGTTACGGCTACGACCCCGTTACGGGCAACCACTCGACGCCGCTTTATCCTGCGAGCGGAAACAATTCGGTGATCGATTACGATAAACTTGTCAGTTTCGGGAAGACCCTCGATAATTCCACCGGGCAAGCTATTACGGAAAACGCTATGGCCTCGTTCTACGGTACGATCGACTATATCCTGCTCAACCGCTATGTTTTCAATGCCTCGGTAAGATCCGACGGATCGAATAATTTCGGCAGCAAGGAGCAGTTCAATGCTACCTGGTCGGCAGGTTTTTCTTGGAATATAGACGAAGAGTCGTGGATGAAAGGGAAAATCTCGGATGTGATCAGTTCGATGACGCTCCGTTTGGCCACGGGTTATACGGGCGGTGTCAATAAGTCGGTCTATCCGGTAATCATCATGAAATACGATAACACGTTTCGAATTTCCGATACGGATTCCTACCGGATGGGGACTATTTCGAATGCCCCGAATCCGCATCTGAGCTGGGAGAAGCCCTGGGATATCAAAGCGGGTCTGGACATCGGATTTTTCAAGGATCGTTTGCGATTGCAGGTCGAAGCATACAACCGTAAAGGATACGATCTCGTGACTTCTTCGCGCGTGAATTCGGCAGTCGGATTTATTTCGCAGGGATATAATACATCCGAACAGGTGAACGGGGAGTCGAGTTCACTTTGGGGGCGACGATTCTGCGTTATAAAGGATTTTGCGTGGAATTTTACTGCCAATGCGGCTTACAATATGAACAAACTGACCAAATACGTGTCGCCCAACAGCGGTATCTATGGTCAGTATTATGTAGGTTATCCCCAGGGGATGATCATCACGGGCAAGAGTATGGGCATCGATCCATCGACGGGATTCTACAATTACGAACTGCGTCCCGATGCGAAAATAAACGAAGTCGCGGACTACCGGAACATGCAAAACTATCTTTTCTATGTAGGTACATCGACGGCTCCCTGGACGGGCGGGTTCAATACGTCCGTTCGTTACAAGGGGCTTACGCTCAGTATGAACGGTGCGTTTTCGTTGAACGGCAAAGTGCTGAACGATATCGTATCCCCGCATCCTACAGTTCGGTGAGTGACCGGAATATGACCGGTGTGGATAAGGAGCCCATTCCCAACTCCAAATACGACCTTTATGTCAACCATCTCAATGTCGTGCGTGATGTAACCTATCGCTGGACTCCGGATAATCCTGTTACGGACGGTTATCCGCGTCTGATCGACATATACGGAGGGCGCCTTTACGATCAGAACGGCAATCTTATCGCCCAGAGTCTTCCTTCCGAATCAAGAGTTACGAACTGTCTGTTGCTGGAGAATGTTTCTTATTTGAAAATCAGTTCCCTGACATTGCTTTACGACCTTCCCGGCGCGTGGGTGAAGAAACTTCACATGCAAAATTGCAGCGTGTCGTTTACGATGAACAATCTGGCGACGTTCACGAATTACTCGGGGCTGGACCCTGAAACTCCCGGTGCGGTGTACCCGCAATGCCGCTCCTATTCGATCGGACTTTCGATCGGATTTTAATTCCGAAACGGTAATTTCAAAACAGAGAGTATGAAAAAGACATTCACAGTGATTGCACTCGTGTTATTAGCCGTATCCTGCAACCGCTATTTGGATATAAAACCTTACGGACAGACCATCCCCGAAACAGCCGAGGAATTTTCAGCGTTGCTCCATGCGCATCTCGACGAGATCGATTACGGAGAGGAGGTCGTGATGGGCGACGGATTGGAAATGGCCGATTTGGAGTGTTATGCCGATAACCTGGCTGCTAATCTGACTCAATATCCCGGAGGAAATTATATTTCGCTTTACATAGGAGAGCAACTTTCCGCTAAGCAAACTCTGTATACGAATCTTTATGCGGTGATTCGGGATTGCAACATCATAATCGGTTATCTCGAAGACCGGAGCAGCCGGCTCGGGATGGACGTGCTCGGTACGGCGTATGCCCTTCGCGGTATCTGCTATTATAATTTGCTGCGCAACTTCTGTCAGGCTTGCAATCCGGATAATCCGGGGCCTGGTGTACCGTTGGTTACAGAATTTGATATGGAGGCGAAGCCTACTCGCAGTACTTATAACCAGACCGTCAAACGGATCGAAGAGGATTTGAATAAAGCGATCGAATACGACATTCAGGATGAGATCTATCGCTTCAATTCCGATGTCGCCAAAGGCTATCTGGCCCGGCTCTATTTCTGGACACAGCAGTATCGTTTGGCAGCTCAGTATGCTTCGGAGTTATTGGAAAAATATCCGTTGCTCGATGCGGAACCTTACAAGGCGATGATCGGGGAACAGATGGCCAAGAGTGGCAACATGATCTTCAAGGCACAGATTTATGCTGGATCTTCGGAATCTACGGCGCTGACGAATTCAAAAAATTATTTGAAAAACAGACCTTGTTCCCGCCGGTTTTACGATCTTTTCGCCGAAAAGGAAAGAGATGTGCGTTTCGCGCTGTCGATCGATGCCAAAAGACTGCCGGCTAAGAACCTGCTTTCCTGCCTGCGAAGCGCTGAATTGCAGTTGATTCTGGCTGAGAGTTATTATCATAGCGAAGAACCCGAAAAGGCCCTTGCTGCTTTGAACGAACTGCGACGAAAGCGCATTGCCGATGTCTCGGACTACACGATGCAGACTCTGCCTCCGGTCGATCACGACGATTTGATTCAGGTCGATGCCAAGGGAAATGCGCTGACTCCGCTGCTGTATGCTATTCATTGCGAACGCCGCAAGGAACTTTTTTCCTTGAAGGAGATCGCTGGTACGAACTCAAACGTAACGGATGTCCGGAGTTCTGGGTCGCCAAGCAGGGACTGAAATACACGACTTATTCCTGGATGTATACTTTCCCGCTTTACGCTCCCGATATTCAATTGGTCGAGGGGTTGGAGCAAAATCCGGGGTACGATAAAATGGAATAAAAGAATCAGGATTATGAACAATACGATGAAAAGACGAATGATTGCGTTTGTCGCAGCGATTGCGGCTGTTGTGTCGCTGAGTGGCTGTGATGACAACTATGATGAGACGCCGCCTTTGGCTAAGGATTATTTGACGAAATACATTATGCCCGACGGTGTATTTCTCGGGAATGAGGATTGGGCGCAGATCGCAAGCGAAGAAGATGAATATGAAGCCTTTCTGGAAGGTTCGAAATAACTGTTGAACAAACCTTTATTAATTAAAACTTTGGTTATGAGAAAATTTTTATTTGCATTGCTCGCGGCGCCGCTGTTATTCGGCGCTTGTTCGGATGACAACGATGAATCGACGCCTACGCTTTCTTTTGCGAAGCCGGTGCTCGCGCTTTCGACAGGTTCCGTAACACTGGATCTGCAAGTCTCCGGTGTCGATTTATCATCGCTTGCGTCGCCCGTCACCGTTCCCGTTGCTTTCTCGGGTACGGCTGTCAAGGGTTCCGAGTATTCCGTATCGGCCGAACAATTCATATTGGGAGGTAACAATCAGTCGCTTTCGATTACGGTAACGGCTTTGGACAACTACGACGAAGCCAAGGAAATCGTTGCGACGTTGGGCTCGGTGGCTGACTTTATCCCCGGGAAAAATGCCACGGCGAAGATCAGTCTGGGAGTGAAAGGTAAAATTATGTATTCCTTCTCTGTCAAATCCATGACCATGGGTGAGACCGGTTCCGTTCAGTTGGATCTTTATACGGCTACGGGGGCAAAATATACTGCGGAGCAGGATATCGTCATTCCCATTGAGATCGCCGAAGGTTCGACGGCTGTCGAGAATACCAATTTTACGTTCGAGGGGGCTAAACAACTGGTTGTCGCTCAGGGTAAAAGTTCAGGTGCCATTACCCTTAAAGCCGGCACGCTGGAAACCGGAAAAGACAAGGTCGTTCTGAAAACCGGACTGGAGAACAACAAAGGATTCGTCCGGGGACAGTATAACGAGATTACCGTAACGATTTTCGGATCGTATTTCAGCAAACTGGAAGGTACATGGAAAATGAGTGCCGAAGGTAATTATGATCCTATGGAGTATGCCAATCTGAATGGAAGCAGTTCTGAATACGACAAACCTACGTTCGACGCCGATATGGCTGCTTTACCCGCATATAATGCAAAGGACCGGTTGATTTTCACGGAAGAGGGTCTTACGACCTCGCTTGAATCGACCTTGAAAAACTTCTTCCGGGAGAATTCGGGTATCTCGAATGGTGGCGAATTTACATTATACAGCATGTCGGGGAAAATTCCGGTTCAATTAATCCTTCTGGATAATGTAAATCGCTATTTTTCTGCAATAGAGCAGAGTCAAGATACAGAAGCTTATATTGGAGTCCGTTTTAAGGATGGAGATGCCAATAAAATGGAGATGTATTTTATTGATTTTGATTCAAAATCATTTTTGATTGATAAATTGTATTACGAAGAAAATAAACCGACCGCTCAATATTATCCTTATATTTCCTTTACATTCGAGCGAGAGACTGAATAAGTCAGCTTTTTCGTTATAACAAGGGGCTGTCTAATAAGTCCCTGAAATTGAAATCACCCTCGTCAGAGCTTGTTCTGGCGAGGGTGAAATCATTAAACCGGACTTGTTAGATAGTCTCTTGTTATATTTATTTTACTTATGCTTTGTATTGATTTACCAGTGCTCTTAAAGTTTCTTCTCTTATAAGACCGACTGCTTTGGCAACAATTTTATTATTTTTAATAATTAGAGTGGTAGGTAATGTGTTTACACCGTATTTTGTTGCAATATCTTCTCCTGCTTGATCGATGTCAATACGTCCAAAATGACATTCTTTATTTGTATAATCATTTGCAACTTTTTCAAATATTAAGCGATACCTCTTACATGGACCATTCCATGGGGCTGTAAAATACATCACCAATACCCCAGGTCCCTCTGTTGACCAGAATTCAACTTCACCCTCGGTCAGGAGGTTAAATACGGCTACTCGTGTTTGTGCCAAAGGACTCATATTGCGAAATAATTCGAGTAATTGCGAATTTGTCAATGGTATTGACACGTGTTCGATTGTAGTGGTTTCGGCTTCTAAAAATGTTGACTGGTTTGCAAATTTCGGTTCTTCGACCTTGCAAGATACGAGGTATAGAATAATCCCTAACAATAAGACAAGTTTCTTCATAAATTGAGAAAATTAAAACAATTATTTGACTTTATAGCTTTCTATTAATTCGGTTAGTGCTTTTTCACTCAATATTTCCACAAAGGTAGCCACAACCTCTCCATTTTTAATTATAATAGTTGTAGGAATTTTAGCAACATTGAATAGTTCTGCCAGTTCTGGAGATTCATCCACATCAACTTCCAAGAAACGACATACACTGGCAGTGTATTTTTCTGATACTTTATGATAAATGGGCTTATACATTTTACATGGTCCACTCCATGTCGCTGTAAAACAGACAGCAACCAGAGAAGTATTCAAATAGCTCTTAAATTCTTCTAAACTGCTTACTAAAACAACCGCACGAGTCTGTACAGTAGTTAATGTTATACAACCCAATAATTTGTGCGTCGGTTAACGGAATACATACATGCTCAATGTTGGACTCTGTAGTCGTTAATAGCAGTTGTTCGTAATCTGTTCCTGAGAAAGTTCCGCGGCCTCTATCAGCCGCTCGATCCGTTCCAGCTGCGTATTCTCCCAACCTGCGTTCCCTGCTGCCTGCTTTGGCGTTTTTAATGGCTTTGACAAGTGTTTCCTTGAGGTCTTCGTACATCTCGATTGAGAGGTCGATCTTATTTTCGTCGTTCATGATTTTCCGGTTTTAAGGTTATATTTTCATTTTGGCTCTTCTTTTCTGTTCTTCCATCCTGCGGCGGCGTTCCATCGCGGCTATGGCCATCGCTTCGGCCGCGGCGTTGAGCAGTGCCGTGATTCGTGCTATATACTCTTCGGGGCTTTCTCCCGGCTTGCGCTGTAACTGCTTGGCGGACACTCCGCCGGGCGAATCGGCCGGCGGCAGCGGAATCCCGCCTGCCTTTCCGAGGTTTACCGATGGTGGCTCTTCGCGCGCACTGCCGCCGCCTCTGCCCATGTTGCCGAATAACCCGGCAAATGCCGAACGGTAATTGCCTGCCGCCGCCGAGAGGTTCCCGAAGAGCGTGGCCCGGTGCTGGGTTTGTTGCTGCACGTGGGTAAAATGACGGTCGAGTTTCGTAAAGCTGAAAGCCCGGTCGATCTTCGATCCGGAGAACTCGAAGCCGTTTTTCGAGAAGAGGATACCCTGCTTGCGGTCGGTATTTCCGCAATACTTGTAACGGACGCCGATGTCCTGTTCCTTTAATTTGCCTTCCAGTTCGTTCCAACTTTTGCTCTTGGGCAGACAGCCTTTGATCGCATCGTGGATTTCGTATCTGGTTTTGTCGGGTTCGCGCAACCGCTCCCGCCGTACGTCGTCCTTTCCCGGTGCGAGATACAATCCGTACTTCTCGGTCAGCTCCCGGCATACCTTGGCGTTTCGGAGCTTGATGTTCCTGTCCGATATGGTCTGCCCGTTGTTCCCGACCCGGTTGTAGACCAGATGGCAGTGCGGATGGGGCTGGTCGAGATGGCGCACCAATAGATACTGCGTATCGGTGATGCCCATCTTTTGCATATACTCCTTTGCGATCTGCGTCATCAGGGCGTCGGTCATCCGCGGGGCGTCTTTGGGTGAGAAAGACAAGGAGATATGGCCGACATTGTTTTTCAGCCGTGGGTTGAGCATGGTCTGGTCTTTGAAGTCCTGCACCATGTCCTTCACTTCCGGAGGCATGATGCCTTCGGCTTCCAATATCCGGGATTCTTCTTTCATCACGTAGCCTACCGTCCCCGAAAAAGACGATCCCGATATTACCTTACCGACCATCGCATATTTGTTTCAGGAGTTTTTCGATGGCCGTGATGATCGCCGCATGCCGTACCCTGACAGCCGCCAGACCTTTGGCATTGGCCAGCCGGGTCAGCTGGTTCAGATTGCGGGCAATGCCTTTGAGTTGGGCCATGAAATCCAGCTGTTCGCGGGTGATCCGTGCTCTTACCGTTCCTCGGTCGATCAGCTGGCGCAGGACTTCGGCAGGCGGTTGTCCTGCTTCGCGGCAGAGGGCCGAAAAGCGGAGTTTCCGTTCGGGGCTGAGCCGTGTGCTGACGACGTATTTGCGGATGTGACCGATGCCGACTTTCGGGCGCCCGCCTTGTTTGCCATATGTTTTTTTCGGTGTTTCCATGATAAGTGGTTAAGCATTTTTTGTTCAGACCAGCGGGATTTTACGCCGGCCACCGGGTAAGGCGGAGTTTTCGTCTACGAAAACACAACCTTGCCTTCCTAAATCTTTACCCCTTTCCGACGCGGAGGCTCAATCGCCGCTTTTTCCGCTTTCGAAGGTTGCAGATCATTCCGACAAGAGTGATCTTGCTTATCGGATATAGTTTTCGTGGTCTTAGATCGGTCTTTTATGCAGGCGATCAGATAGTCATTTATGTCCTTGTGCCCGCTGTAAAAACGGCTTTGGTCGATTACCTCGCTGCGGGGGCAAAGACGGATCAGATCGGAGGTCGTTTTACGCCCGGCTTCGTCGTTGTCAAAGAAGGCGTGAATCACCGGATGTCGGGAGATAAACGGAACGGCTTTGGGCAGGTTGACGACCGAGTTCAGAACCGCGGCGTCGATGCGCAGTCGTTCGGGATGTTTCAGCGAGAGATATGCGAGGAAATCCATAAATCCCTCGAAAGCGATTACCGTATCGGAACGGTTGTCGAGGGTGGTGATGTGTTTGGGCGAGGAGCCGCCTTTGAACCGCTCGGAGCGGAGCTCCCACCCTCCGGCATCGTTGCGGAACCCGACGGCGAAAAAGGCGCGGCCGTTTACCTTGTAGCGAACTTCGCGGCAGAATGCTGCGGCGACCGACGGGACGATGCCGCGCGAGGCGAGATAACCGACCAGTGCCGGATGCCGGAGCGGGGCATCGGAAAGGATGCGGAGTGCGGGGACGGCGGCTAGACGCACGACCGGCAAGGGCCCTCCGACAGCTGGACGCTCGCCAACACTCGGTGAAAGAGAAGCGGAACCGGCGTCCCTTTTTTCACCGTTTTGCAGCCGTCGGACAGCTTCACGGCTGTCGCACCGCTCCAACCGCATCACGAGGGTGAGCAATGTGCCGCCTTCGCCCAGTCCGAAGTCGTACCAGAGATTTCGCACGTAGTCCACTTTGAAACTCGGCGTGCGTTCTTCCCGCAAGGGTGAAAGATACATGCCGTAACCGTTTCGTTCGTATTTGGGCAGAATGCCCCGCCGGGCGAGGAATTGCCTGATGCTGATATTTTTCAGATCATTCATAATTTTTGTTTTTTGAAGTTTGCCGATATTACCTTACTACTTACTACATTTGCGTAATCGTTTGATAAATAATTCGCTATGTGTAGTAATCAAGTCTATGTCACCTTACTACCGTAGTAATTGACGTAGTAGCGTCGTAAGATGCAGTAAGGTGTGTTTTTACATCCTACTACACGCCTGCGTGTTCTTTTTCAATATCTTGCCGCTATGTGTAGTAGCGTAGTAACTACAATCCGTAAGAAACGAAAGGATTGGGTGAGATTTTCTCAATGACCCAGCCGTAGACGGGATTTCCGCCGATGCGTTTCGAGCGTCGCTCGAACCCGGCCTTGCGCAAGGCTTCGCCCATGCGTTTCTCGGAGAGGTTCAGCGACGAATAACTGCGCAGGTAGTTCAGAATCTCCACGGTGGTCATAAAGCAATCCGTGACGGCATGTTCCGGAGGTTTCTCGAACCCTTTCAGCAGCATTTCGTATTCGATGGTCTGGACATGAAATGCGGCGTTTCCCCGGTGCAGTTCTTCGATTTCGGCTTCGTCGAACCAATAGCGGAATCCGTCGTTCAGGAGTGTTCGGGCTTCGGCATATACCCGATCCATATTTACCCATATCGCCCGGTCGATGTCGATGGATAACACCTCGAATGGCAGGAATCGCCGCGAGCCGGTCGGATCGGTCAGAAAGTCGTTCCCGTTTACCGAGGCCATGAAGCTCGCCAAGTGGGGATACTCTTCGATGTAAACGTCGTAGGGCCGCCGGTATTTGACCGAAGGAGCCGTGATGAGGTTCTTCAGCTCGTTTTCATCCCGTTTGTTGAGCGCCTTCAGCTGGTCGTCGATGTTGATGAAGAGGTATTCGGCGACCAGCGTCAGCACGTCCTTGTTCTGCGGGTCGATCTTTCCCGTGAAAAGATAACTGGCGAGTGAGCGGGGACAGAGGTTGTCGAGCCATGTGGTCTTGAACTTTCCCTGCTCGCCGGTCAATACCAGGCAGACGTGGTTCTGACATCCGAGGTCGTTCATCGCATTGGCGACCACGCCGACGAGCCATTTGGTCAGGTACTCCGACCAATGCAGGGCGTTGCGCACAGTGACGGTCGCGGCCAGTTCGTCGATGGCCTGCGTTCCCGTTGCCGGCGGCAGTTTATGAAAATACGCCTGCACGGGATTCACACGCTCGGAGAAGTCGCTTTCGAGCATGCTGCGCAGGTTCTCCGCCGAGGTGGAGATGCCGATGGTGCGGTCGAGCTCCCGCCGGAAGGAGTTGAGCCGGTATTTGGTCACGGGGAGGAACTCGCCGTCGCTGCTGCGGAACTCCGCACGGCTTTTGACTGTGTTGTAGCGGAAGGCGTAATGCTCCCGCAGGAACTCCTCGATACGCTCGTTCCGGGACTGCTTGCCAGGGACTGCAACGCTGTCTGACGACTTATTTGCCATCGCGCTCGCCGAGAATCCGTTGAATGTCCGAGGTGCGGTAACGAACCTTGTTCCCGACCTTAACAGCTTTCAGATACCCTTTGCGATTCCAATGCCAGAGCGTCGCGTCGCAAACATCGCATAGCTCTTTGACCTGCTCTTTGGTCAGGTAACGTTCCTTGCGGGCTTCGGCGACTTGTGCTGCCAGCTCTTCTTTGGCGCGGTCGATAAGGCTTTTGGAGAAAGCCAACAGATCCTCGCCGCTTACCTCCAGCCGGATGCTGCCCGGAGCATCCCGGAGGATGGATAATAAATCTTTCATACATTGCTTTCCGCCCGTTGTGAGGCGTAGCCTTCCGGCGGACGGGAAAGCAACGCCGCCGCCCGGAAATCCGAGCGACGGCGCAAATATAATGTTATGATTGAGCGATGTTTAAGCGTTTAATTCGCGGTGTATTAAGACGAATTTGACGAGCCTTATTGCGATAGAAAATCTTTTATTTCCCGGATGATAATGGCCTCGCCGCCCCGACTGCTGACGGCCGATCCGATAAGCAGCGGTTCCGTCAGACGGCTGTATGCTTCCTGTATGCCCCGCTCGTGGACGATGCGGATGTCAGAGCCGTATTCTGCTTGCAGGGCATCGCGGAACGGTTTGATGTTGATGGGAACTACCAGATAGCGCAATTCATCGAGTGCGATCTTCAGACGTGCGATGTCGGTCTGGGTGTGTCTCTTCGTGATGTATTCGCCGATCTTTTGCCGCAACACGTCGGGATGCGTGACAGCTGGCGAAAACATGTCCATCAATGATTTGGTCGTACTCGGCCGGCCGGGTTTCCTCTTTTCACCCGCATCTTCGGCCGGAAGAGTGCCCGCAGCCCATTCCAGCACCCGGTCGCTTTCGGCCAGCCGCATCGCTTCGCGGTGGGCATCCCAGTCCTGCTTGGTGCGCAGTTCTAATTTGATGGAGCGGGAGATTAGCAGTTTGATCGTGGCGCTCATGGTCATTTTCTGCAAGAATCCCAGATCGGGCGAGCGCCGCAGCTCTTCGCAACGCTCCACCATCCGTTCGAAACTCTTGCCGAAGTAGAGCCAGCAAAGCATCGCCGGAAGGGTGGAATCCTTGCCGGGCTGTTCGCACTCCCGGATGATCTTGCCGGCAAGGTCGTGTTGTTGGGCTGCCTGCTCGATTTCATCGACATGCTCGAACAGTCCTTCATTGGCTTTGTCGGACATAAGGTGCCGATACCGGGGGATGAGGGACATGGCTTGGAATATGACCGACTGGCATCCTGCATAGTCACGGGCGTTCATCGCCTCCTCGAATGCGGCGTATTCGTCGGGGTGGGTGTTCATCCATTCCCGTAACTTCGCTTTGAAAGCCTCGTATTCTTGCTGGCCCATAAGTCGTTTCCTGTTACAATCCGATTTTCAGGTAAGAATCCCGCCGTCCGAGATACATATTCCGGTAATTCTCTTTCAATTCATCGGATAAATAGGAGTTGGCGATCAGCGTATCTAAAAGCGGATAAGAGGTGCAGAATTTGTCGAGTTCCCGTCGGATAGTTTTGTCGGGGAGCCCTAATCTTTTGCCGAATTCCCGGAAAGTTGTGCTGTTGGTCATTCCATAAGGCATAGATTCGGCGGCATTGTCTTTCAGCAACCCTTTGTCGAGAGCGAATATCCGGTCGTCTACATGCAGTTTGGTATTTATCAGGTCGTATGCCGGGGACAGACGGAAATCGCCTGATTCGGTTTCGAGTACCGAAAAATTTTTCAGATGGGCGTCGCCGTTGCAAATCAGAAAATTGAATATGATGAGATCGAAAAATTTCAGGGTCTCTACTTTCCATGCGGGCAGGTATCGTCGAATTAACTCTCCGCATTCTTCGTATGTCAAGTACTCATATTTGTAATTCTTACCGCCGTTTTGCGTAGTCAGTCCGGCGAGCGATGCGAAATCTTCTTTTCTGCGCTTTGTGCCGTCGGGTTTGACATCGAACCGTTTGGTGATATAAGCCGGTTCTCCTCCTTTGAAAAAGCAAAGTCCGTTTGCGGCGGTTTCGATTCCGAATACCTGTGACGCGATTTGCATGGTCAGATTCTCATTCGCGGAACTATATATCCGGTTGCGGAAATCGCTTAACTTCGGTTTGAGGATATAGTGGCCTTGTTCGCCTTTTTGAGTTAAAGCCAGTTTACCGTTGCGAACGATCATCGAATATTTGGGTTGTACTCCCGACAGCGAGATTCGCTCCTGATTGTGCAGAAACTCTTCTTGGGCTGCGGAATTGTTGTCGTCATCAATGGGTGTATAATCCAAAAATGGAGACACTTGTCGGCCGTCGAACAGATGTTTTATCGCAATCGGAGAGTAGCTGTCATATCCTTCGGCCAATGTGGACGGGCAAATCGTAATCGGGTTCATTGTTATAGGGGTTTTACGGTTACTGCTCCGGCAACATCCGTTTGCGCTGTTGCCAGCAGAATGCCGAAATGGTCGTTTTCATCGATATGCAGCATGCGGGATTGAACGATGCGGTTGCGGCCCTCGGAAAGCATGTTGCTGAAAAAGGGGAACAGATAGGCTGATCTATACTCCTGTTGTGTTTTGGGTAATGTCAGACTGACGGCTGGCTGCATATCATCAGCATAGTATGTATCATCGTATTTGAAAACATATTCAGTCGGCGATATTTCTGTCAATATGCCAGCTAACTTGCCATTCATGTATACTGCCCCTTGTCTCATTGTATATTTGTACTTAGTTAATTAAATTTGAATAGTAAAGACATCAGAGTATGGAATAAGTCCGATCTCTCATTGGTCTTCTAAACCGGGAATTATGTTCTGACCCCATACTCTTTACATCAGAATCCGGATAGTTCGTAAGGTGTTTGAGCCCGCATTCGCAATGAAGGACCAAGATGTAAGCGATGTCGTTAGAACCAAAAAACGAACGGCCATGAGGTACATTGGAATCGACGTGAGCAAGGCTACATTCGTGGTTTTCCTCCGACAAAGGCAGGGGAGATCCGTACTTTTAACAACACGACCGCTGGTATCAGACAGTTTATCGGGACTCTCCCCAAAGATGGCAGTATCCACTGTGTTATGGAGGCGACAGGGAACTACAGTGCCTTGCTGCTGTATATGCTCAATGTCGCCGGAATTACTGTCAGCATGGAGAATCCGCTGAAGGTAAAGAACTTCGCCAAAGCCATGCTCTCTACGATCAAGACCGATAAGAGCGATGCACGACTCATTACCTTGTACGGAGAGAAGATGAACCCGCGTCCTTTCAAGGTCCAGGGAGAGGCCATCCTGCGGCTCCGACAGAAAAAGAACCGTCATTCGCCAACTTACTAAGCAGATTACCGCCATGTCGAACCTTCGTGGCTTTCGCATGTCTGCCTGTCCCGGACAAAAATCATACCGTATAAACGCAAGTTTTGAAAAGAAGCGTGACAGGCTTCAGTCGGAACTCAAATCTTGTCGAAGTCGAGTTCAGCCGGCAAATCGCACTCCTGACAACCATTTATAGGCATATTGCTCGCCACGGCGCTCATCATCACTACCGTTCACTTATTCCGATTGCCAAGCATTTTCATTTCATCGTCGATGGTGCGATAACGCGAAAGCCTTGCTGCCTTCCTTATGTCCGCTTAAAGCTCCGACCAGATTGGGATCTTTGACTTGCTTGTACAGGTTTCCGACGAATGTTCGGCGGGCCAGATGCGACGAGGCGATCTCGTAAAGCACCCTCTTTTCTTCTTCGCGAGTAGTGGGGTTTATGACCGTAACCAACCGTTTCAATCCGGCAGCTTTGAAAATCCGCTTGATCGCCAGATTGTATTTCTGCTCGGAGATGAACGGTAGCAGTTTGTCGCCGTCCAGACTTTTATAACGGGATACGATCTCTTTGGCTGTCTGATTCAGCGGAACCCGCACGGTCAGCGGCCGCCCTTCTTTGGTCTTGCGTGGTATATACTCGATGGCTCCGTCGATCAGATTCGATTTCGTCATTTTCAGCAGATCACCCACCCGGCAGCCGATCAGACATTGAAAAACGAAGATGTCGCGCTGAACGGCCAGTTGCGGATGCCGCATCAGATTCGTGCCGTAAATCTTGTGCAACTCCTCGACCGTGATATAATAAGGCGTTCCGTATGTGCATTCCTCCAACGGGAAATCGTCGAACGGTCGGTTCCGGGTCTTTTTGTTGCTGTTGCACCAGTAGAAGAAAGTTCGGATGCGCGAGAAACAATCCAATAACGTATTCTTCCCTCTGGGTTGCGGCGTGCGTGCTTCGGGGATAGCTGCGTAGATTTCCGGGTAAAGAGCGCAGTAGCGGTATTCATTTTCCAAAAAATCCCAAATATTCCGCAAGGTGTCGGCCGTTACTTGATCGATGTCCAATACGAATGCTTTTTGCCCCCTCTTGGTTGTCCGGATATAAAGTTCATACCGCTGTAATCCTCGTTTGATGACCCGGTAATTCTTTTTGCGGACATCGGAAAGACGGTGCTTTTCGAGAAATTCGTCGAACAATGCGATCAATGTCGGTTTGGCCGTTTCTTTCGTGGCCGTTTCGACATTGTACTTTTGCGGATTGTAATATTGTTCCAATGCCTCTTTCAGCCACTCTTTCTGCGGTTCTGCCGTCTGTCGGGACTGATAGGCTCTTTCGAGGTGGGATTTGAGTTTTCGGGCTTCATCGTTGTAATAGGAACGCATTTCGTCGTCGCAAACGATTTTGCTTTTGACCTGTTCGGCCTTGTTATCCCAAAGATTGGGGTTGATGGTGAGCCGGGTCGGTGCGACCATATCTACCTGTCTGCCGTCCCGCAGACGTGCGTAAATGGTCGCCTTCGATTCT
>VOFG01001465.1_pt1 | contig 32000 bp, 48 predicted proteins | sample 5384171 | NCBI WGS metagenome assembly VOFG01 (sample SAMN12384726, study PRJNA508395) | human gut metagenome | isolation source: healthy gut F | host: Homo sapiens
TATGCCGTCAAACAAACTTCCGAGTGTGAGGGGTCACTTGCTCACCGCCTGAACTATGGCCTTGCCAGTATGTACTGCCGTCTGCGCAGTATACACTGCGCTCATGATGTTTGCCCTTGTGCTCGTGTCGAGACCGAATGCTCCTGCGATGCGCGTTATCTCACTCGACGAGAGCATGAGCCCGATGCCGAGGAGCGCGTGCTCCTTGAATACGAGAAGTCCAGCGATGAGTATCGTCGCCTGTAAAAATGCCGTGAGACACACACCGATGACCTGCTTCATCCACTGGACGAATGCGTCTATGCCCGCCTCTGGGTATGCTGAACATATACATGCTCCCGACTGCGATTTGTATCAAGAGAATGCCGCCTCGTTTAAGGTTTGCAAAGAACACTTTTATTACGGCATACGCCATCATGATGATGCAGACGATCACCATGATGGCGCTGGTTACGGCCCAAAGCCGGAGATGGGCTTCAAAACAAGGTCGGCGACAGTTTCTATCTCTTCGTACTCCTGAATGATGTTTGAGGCGACTTCGCCGATGGACGTTCCGTAGCCGGTCATACCGGAAGTGAACTCAGCCTGTAAAGAGATAGCGAGCTGGTACAGCCGAACGGGAACGACAGAGAACAGGCTCGCTGCCATGAAACCTTTGATGGCATTGAGGGCAACAGCGCGGATATCGCCTTTGCCTCCGGCGTAGTTTATACCGCACTCGAAGCATGCGACGATGAGGCCGATGACGTACAGCGTCCACGCAAGGTAGTTGAAGAACTGCACGATACCCTGCACCCAGCTCATCTCGAAGAGCTCCGCGCCCATGCTGCCCATCTCGGCGAAGAAGTTTCCTAGGAAGCCTACGATCTGGCAGTAGAGCCAGTCGAGTATCTCATCCAGTATCTTCGATGAGACAAAATCCCATATAAATATTGATCATCACCGCCTTTCGGTTCTCCCTGCAAATTACAGCCCGACGATGCCCCAGATGTAATTGGGAGCGGTGAGAGTGAAGACGAGACAGGCGAAGAGTATAGCCGGTGCAGTCCATTCAAACTGTCCAGTCTTTCGAAAATCGAAATACGCCGTTCCCAGTTTGGCAAAGAAAAATACGGCGAGAATGAGGTCGATTGCGGGGAAGACGACATTGTCCACAACGGTTTTTATCTGCTGAGATGCAGTTGACCACGTACTCTCGACCGCACCGGCAACGTCTCCGCTGGCGTAAGCAGGGACGGACAGCAGCGAGATAAACACTGCCGTCATGATGAGTACTGAGTATATCTTTTTTCTGCGCATTGGTTTTCCTCCTATATGAAAATAGCTCTCAGTGCATAGCCTGAGAGCAGTGTTTGACGACCCAGTCCGGGTCAAAATCGCTGCGGCTTTCTGCCGAACCGGATTCCATGAGAGCTTGGAGTATACTGTCGAAATGCATTGTCCTGCTTATCCTCTCTCCGCATCCATTCTTCACAGACGACCTTGAGCGGCTGACTGAAGCGTGCGAGGTACTCGATGCATGGCACGTCTACTGCCTGAACGAGCTTTATGGTGAGCAGGTTATAACAGGTACACATAGCATTTATTTCGCCGCACTTGGCAAAGACGTAAGCCGCGCTGTGTTCGAGCATAGCGTCCTCATACTCCGCAAACTCTCGGTCTATGCGTTTCTCCAACTCGGAGCACAGCTCTTTATCCATGCGTTGCATTTCGAATTTGAAGTCTTGCTTTGTTCTTCTGCGGCTTTTCTGTATTCAGTGATGAAGCCGTCCAGAACTGCCGGATGAGAGCCGACACAGAATTCGCAATTGCGGTGGTCGTCAGGTATCTCAATGTTTTCACCCCATTCTTTATTTGACCAACTGAACCTGCCGTCATATTTGAGCTGATGCAAAGTGTTGCCGAGAACATACTCCACACGATTGAAGCCGAACTCTTGGATAACGCCTTCGGCGCAATCCGGTTTAAGGTGCAAGCCGTCGAAGCCCTGACGGATGGCGTCCTCAATGGCTCGTTTACAGCGTATATTCTCGTTGATGCTCTCGCGCCAGAGCGGAATCTCATCATGCGCCCTGGCATACTCGCGCAATCCGGTATAAAGAGGAACGTTATTTGCCATAGACAATGTCTCCCTCTATGTAGTGCCTAAAAAGATCATACAGGCAGAAGCCGCGTGCTATGAGCTCATCGTAAGTTGCCTCCGCCATGTCATAAGCATTAGACATTACCTCATTCCCGCAAGGTCTGAACTTTGTGGCATACTCATAGCAGCTTGCATCTATCCCGCCGCCGAGCAGCCTTTCAATGCAGCTTTCGTCGCAGTTCTCGCACACATCGTCGCAGGACTCCGCAAGCTGCATCAGCAGATCGCTTGCAAGCATACGCAGACTTGCTGCCGCGGAGAAAGAGTTCTTTTGCAGTCATCTGGCCGTCTATAACGACGACTGCATTCGGTGTAGTGAACACCTCGTATGTCTCAGCGTCCGCAATGCCGCTCAATGCTAATACGGTTTTCGTTATCTTCAGATCTCTCTGGCTTGCTGGTATTTCAAATTTCATTGGCTATCCTCCATAAAAATAATCTTTCCATCCTCTGTTAAACCATACGGCAGCTCCGGCTCGTGTACAAGCTCGACTCCCATATCTGAGTTCCTTATGAAGATCGATATCTGCGAGGTGCAGAGCAGAGGATCAAAGTTTGTGATGATGACTTCTTCGTATTCGCTGCCCGCGGTCTGGGACATTGAGTTCGGACGCTTGGTGCGGAATATGTAGAAGTCTTTGTAAATGTCCAAAATCTCGGCGCAGAAATTGTAAGAGACCATTGCAAAGCCGCGGCAGCGCTTGATGGCACTGCACAGCCTGAGATGGTCTCTTTTGGGAAACTCCACTTCATAACATTCGGCATTGTAGTACGGCGGGTCACAGTAGAAGAACGCGTCGGGCGGTCGTACTGTGCCAGCAGACTTTCAAAGTCTTTGTTCTCTATGACCACGTTTTCAAGTCTGCGGGAGCATCGCCATATATCTGTGAAGAAGTTCCGTATATTGCAGGGCTTTCCGCCGAATGACTTGCCCGCGCCGCTGAAGCTGTAACGGATGAGCTTGTAATAGTTCGCGGCCCTGCGCACGTTCCCGCGCTGGGCACGCTTGAGGAGCAGCGCCTTTATGGCCTTGGCATGGAGCGGCGAGAAGTATTTGTCCGCCAGATCCAGTTCAATCGCAAGGTACTCGTCGTCGAACTCCTCACATTTCAACTGCCGGGATATTGCGTCAAAGTCGTCACGGCTGTTGATTGGCAGGAATCCAAGCTCGGTGATCAAGGCCAGCGGGCGCTCCTTCACGCAGAAGAACAAATTCGTGAGGTTTGAGTTGTAGTCGTTGTACACCTCCATACAGCCGCGCTTTATGGGACGGTTCATGAGCACCGTACCGCTGCCGCCGAACACATCTATGAAGCGTGAGTAGTTAGCCGGGGCAAGACGCTTACCCTTGCCTCCGACCCACGGGATGAAGCTTTTCAGACGCCGTCACCGCCCCGGAAGCTGATCATCGAGCACTCAAGCCCCGTTATGGCGGCGTCTATCCCGTCGCGTATGCGCCGGAGGTTCTTGATGGTGTCGTATACCTCCGCGGCAGTCTCGGCAAAGTAATAGCCGTTTGAGCTGCTGCCGATAGGGATGCACTCACGGCGGAGGCGGTTGACGTGTTTGCGCAGTTCGTTTTCGCTCATGTGCAGATCTGCCTGTATAGTACGGGCACTCACATTTTTTCTTTCCTCTGCAATTTTTATATAGGTAGACGCAGAGCTGTTCTTTTCTCATTGCATTCCTTTCCGGGCGTCGCTTCCCGGAAATGGGCATGAAAAAGCAGAGCCGCTTCTTTTCGGGAAACGGCCCTGCTGTAATTATGTGATGTTGTTGTGGCTTGTTAGGTGATCTGCATGTCCATCACCTCCGTCTCATCCTGCCATGGAGCATCCATCGGCTGAAAGTCGTCGCGTGTTACCATGCCGTACTCAGTGAACACAGCGTTGTACCCCTGCTGGAGTATTCTGCCGTACTTCTCGATGTCCAGGCACTGGCGCAGTTCCTCCGCTTGTCTGTCACCAATGACATTTTCAAGCTCATCGTACACGAGGTCGGCATAGTTCTTTATCTTAGCGTCAAAATAAAAATGCTCCAATCTCTCCGCAAGCAAAATTGCATGATCGACGCTGCTGCACTGACTGGCACTGAGAACCGCATTGAGCTTGGGCAGCTTACCAATGTCACTTATCTGCCGAAGCTGCACAGCAAAATTGTTGAGAGAGGGAATATCTTCGCATTTGATATCCATTCCTTTGAGCATTGGACACACGCAATCCGTGATCTGAATTGCGGTTGTTTTGCTGAAGTCCAACGTTTCCGCTGGCAAAGAAATATACGCCTCGTTCTCATCCTGCGTTATTTTCAGACTGATCATATTATCCAAGTGTCATCTCCACCTCCTGTGTCTGCCCGAATAATTCTTCCTCAGTGCCAACAGACCAATCTGGACCGCTGTTCCAGAGATGAGCATATATATCTCCATCCTCCGTTTTTATCTCACGCTGCTCGAAGCCTTCTCCGAAGCCATCTGCTGCCTGACCAACGACGTTCGCTTTGAGCTTGGACAACTCTTCATCTGTGAGCTCTCCGTAAACCTCACACTTGGCAACTCCCCCAAAGAGCATCATCACGCTCCTCAACATCGAATACATAAGATTTGACCTTGAAATTTACAGAGTCGAGCTTGTTATAGTATTCCATCAACCCGCGCTTGGTGTCCACAAACACACGATCTCTCAGTATCGCCTCGTGAATAAGGTTTTTCATACTGCGCGGCGGCGTAGGCCGGGATCTCAACAGGCTCGCCCTCATAGTCTCCCCATTGGTTGCGCTCATATTGCTCCAAAGTCATGGGCATATAAAGCTTGAGCGTGGTTGTTTCGGGCGGCAGGATGTTGAAGCTGTCCTCGCCGGGGACAAGCCCAAGCCCGCTGCCGCTGTCCCAATCTACGAAGTATGTGCCCATGCTGTCTATAAACCGCAGCACACCGCATTCTCCGGGCTTGAGCTTGCTGTACGGATCATTCAGTGTCACGAGCTGCACACGCGAGCCCTCTGGGTGCTTCTCCCGCAGATGCTCTATATAGTCTTTGCTTGGTATCCTCACTTACATTCCCCCCATCGTCATTTTCAAGTCCGGTTCTGTCTCATAATCTTCAAGCTGGTGCGGATTTTCCATCCCGTAGAAATCATAGACGATGTCGTCTACGGCCCTGCGCACGGCCGGGTCGTCTGTGAGTGTTTCAAACCTGAAGCCAGAAGTGGCGTGATACGGGAGTTCTTCCCGGATGCACTGAATATACGCTTCCGCATCGATAAACTCCTGCATATCACCGTTGATGTATGTTGCCCTGCCGACAAGTGCGTTTTTCATGTAAGTTCCTCCATAGTCATATTCTCATTATCCTGATACATTATTTCATCAAAGCCCAGTGTACCGTTATACGCGATGTATCCAGCTTCATCAAACACTCCGTGCCCGCGGGCAACACGGTCTTTGCCAAAACATTCGTAGTCGTAGTATTCGTTGAGTTCATCGTCGTACTCGTAATGCCCGGAGCTTTGGATGAAGTACCTGCCGTAATCCTCCGGAGTCTTGATTCCGGGGTAGAAGTCGAAACTATCGGCATCCTGGGCAAGAACCACGATCTGCTCTGTGCTTTCGGGTGATGTACTGCGGATGATCGCGCCGAGCTTTTCTGCGCTGACACCTGTTACTGCCTCGCACATGGAATTGAGGGATTGAATCGTCTCGTACTTTGCATTTAAATATTCTTCAAGGTCAACACCGAAGGAGCTGCCAACAATGTGCAGACTATAGAATTCATCTGGATGAATACCGCAGCGCTCCAAAGCACGATTTATTTGAACTTCGGATGCGGGTAAATATAGCGCCGCGGTTTTATTTCCCTGCATCACATCCAGCTCCATAATGCAGTCCCGGTTCTCGTACCCAATAAACCTTTTACCGTCATATACTTCATCGAGCCAAAAGTCATTTTCGTACATCACCCCGTATGGAGTTATCTTTGCGGACAAATCGTTCTGTAACAGGTCAAGCGCGATAAGCCTGAATTTCTGCTGGGCAAGCTCAGGTGAAGTTACACCGTAGTGTGTGTTCAAAAAATGCTGTCGGCCTATGGATTCAAGGTCACTGAAATCTGAAATGACCGTTACCTGCTGGCAGGAGAATGTCAGGTTGATGAGGTCTTTGAGCTTGAAGTAGCCATTCTTCGCTGCCATTGCCTGAAACTGCTGGAGCTCATGATCTGAAAAGCTATTCAGCCGTTTGGTGAGATAGTCCAGCTCATCAACATTGATGTCGGTATCCTCCAAGCATTTGAGCACTGGCAGCGGCGACTTGATTTCCGCAACATGGCAATCCGACTTCCTAACATCTCCAACCTCAAGAGCTTCGAGCATCTCTATAATGCGCGGATATTCTTTCGTCGAAATAGGGAACGGGATGCTTGCAACGCCGTATTCTGGATGTGTTCTGTTGCCTATCACAGTATGGATGATCATTTCTTCACCTCCCGCATTTCAGTTCTCAGGCATTTGCCGTCGCCATGCCAACAGATAAAACCGTGCGCAGGATAATGACAGCCATCGCACTGTTCATATTCGTGGCACATCACCGGCTCGTTGTCCGGCAACCCGGCATCCGGCAGATTCTTGAACGCCTGTTTGATTTCGTAGTTCTTCAATTCGATACCCCCTTAGAACGCAAGAAGGCCGGAGTCCTTGATTTCTCAAAAGCTCCGGCCTTACCGATTTTATATTCTGTTGTCTATCTGACTCACTTGCTCATTTGACCCCTCCAGATATTACAAAAGTGCCGGATCGTTGATTCTACGAAACCAACAATCCGGCGCTTGAATTTTTGTGATATTTATTTTTTGAAAATCTCGGTGTTTTCATCTGACAAATGCGCTTACTACGCTTCAAGCTGTACATAGAACGGCTTTGTTGTGGTTCGAGTCCCGTACGGACGCGTGAAACGGCGTTTGTCATCAATGGAAAAATAAAAAAATTTCCGAGCCTTTCAAGCCCGGAAAGCCTTGATGACACTGCGTTTGACGCAGTGTCATCAAAATTGGCTGACTATTCTGGTGACCCGTACGGGACTCGAACCCATGTTACCGCCGTGAAAGGGCGGTGTCTTAACCACTTGACCAACGGGCCATATAAAAGGCGCAGTGTAAAACGCTGCGCCTTTGCTTGGTAGCGGCACCTGGATTTGAACCGGGGACACTGCGGGTATGAACCGCATGCTCTAGCCAGCTGAGCTATGCCGCCATATGCCATTCATCGAACAGCAATAAAGGATTTTACCAGAGAGAGGCGGAAATGTCAACTATATTTTTTCAAAATCCAAATAAAAATTGCAAAATGAAAAATTTCTCTTGAAATGTGCAGAGCTATATGTTATAGTAATTAAGCTCTTAGAGGGTTAGCTCAGCTGGTTAGAGCGTCCGCCTCACACGCGGAAGGTCGACGGTTCGAGTCCGCCACAAACTCGATACTTTTTGATTGACTAAGTGCTGAAAACTAGCGTTTTCGGCGCTTTTGGTATTTCCGGGGCGCGTTTAATTGCCCGCCGTGCACGAATTGCACGAAGCACACAAAAAGCACACAGAATGGTCAAATTTCACTGAAAATGTGAAAGGACGGCTGTTTATGGCAACTATTATTCCCAATGCGAGGGGCGGCAAAATCGTCTCTTATAAATTCCGTGCGTTTCTTGGTCGCGACGAGACCGGCAAGCAGATAACGCGATACTCAACTTGGCCTGTACCCGAGGATATGAGCCCGACAAAGGGCAGAAGAGCCGCAGAAAAAGTTGCTGAGCTGTGGGAGAAACAGGCACATTTTGAGTATGCGCAAGACGTACAGAATCCGGAGCGAGTGAAGGCACGGGAAATTGAGAAAGACAGAACTCCGTTTTCATCGTTTGTTCTCAATGACTGGTTTCCCATCTGCATCGACAATGGGGAGCACAAGCCGAAAACGGTTTCATTTTATAATGATACCGTCAAAAATCTGGTTGTATATTTCGGCAGAACACCGCTTCAAAAAATAACTGCAATAGCGATACAGAAATTTATTATTTATTTGCGAACTGAGAAAGGCTTTGCCCCACAGACTGTGCACCACCATTACAGAACGCTGAACATGATTTTTGCATACGCGCGGAAGCAGGAGATAATTCTCAAAAACCCGATGGATAAAGTAGACCCGCCAAAGCTTGCCAAGAAGCAGGTGGACGCATTGTCCCCGGAAGCTGCAAAAGAACTTTTTCTCTGCGTTAAATGATTGCCCGCTCGATTTCAGATGTATGCTCCACCTGATGATAACGACAGGAATGAGGCGCGGCGAGTGCATCGGATTGAAATGGGGAGATATTGACGAAACCCGCTCACTTGTGAAAGTAGAGCGCAACGTGACATATACGGCGAAGAGCGGGATAACAGTAAGCACTCCCAAAACGGCGGCAAGTTTGCGTACTATACCGCTTATGAACAGTACCCTGAATCTGCTGAAAGCACTGAAAGAGGAACGCAAGGTGGAAAACCCGGATACTATTCTTGATGACAGCTTTATTTTTCCGGGGGAAGCCGGTATTTTTGCGCCGAGAGACCCCCATGCTGTGACGCATAGGGTGAAGCATTTTATGAAGGTCAACGGTCTGCCTGATATGTCGCCGCATGATTTGAGACATAGCTGTGCTACATTACTATTGAGCAGCGGCGTAGACGTGAAGAGCGTGCAGGAGATATTAGGGCACACCAATGCAAGCACGACGCTGAATTTTTATGTTAAAGCCGACATAAATCAAATGCAGGCTGCATCCAGTAAAATGGCGGCTGTGTTTGGACTATAAAAGAATAACCCTGCTGTCGAGGGAAACGATAGCAGGGTATTTTTATTTTATAACACTTGGTCGTCATCGGATGGCATATACTCCATTATGTCCTGTACCCGGCATGATAAGGTACAATAAGTTGCGCAAAAAGAAAAAGGGATAAGAGAAGACATAGTTTGCAGACTCTGGTAGAATGGAGTTGCGAGACATCATTCTGAAAGGAGACAGCAAACTATGTCCGAGAAAAATTGTACAGCTGAATGAGGAAATTATCAAGGGGCAGCTCAAAGAATTAGTTCGCGGAAGCGTAGAATAGACGCTGAACGAGTTGCTGGAAAAAGAAGCGGAGTCATTGACGCAGGCTGCTCGCTACGAGCGTAATGAGGCTCGTCAGGGCTACCGCAGCGGTCACTATGACCGTAACCTCACCACAACATCCGACAACGGTACGCTCCATATGCCGAGACTCAAGGGCGTGTCCTTTGAAACTGCAATCATCGAGAGGTATCGCCGCCGTGAGAGCAGCGTGGAGGAGGCTCTCATCGAGATGTATCTGGCAGGCGTTTCCGTGCGCCGGGTGGAGGACATCACCGAAGCTCTGTGGGGCAGCAAGGTGTCTCCATCTACGATCAGTGATCTGAATAAAAAAGCTTATGTCCACATCGAAGATTGGCGGAACCGTCCCTTGCAGGGCGGCAGATATCCGTATGTCTACGTGGATGGTATCTACCTGCGCCGCAACTGGGGCGGAGAGTATGAAAAATGTAGCGATTCTGGTGGCAATTGCCGTGAATGAGGATGGTTTCCGTGAGGTTTTAGGAGCTGCTGAAGGAATGAAAGAGGATAAGGCCAGTTGGATCAGCTTCTTCCAGTGGCTTAGTGGACGCGGTCTGGACGGAGTGAAGCTCATCGTTGGTGACAAGTGTATGGGAATGCTGGAGACTGTGGGAGAAGTATTTCCGGATGCCAAATACCAACGCTGCGTTGTCCATTTCTACCACAATGTTTTCTCTGTTATTTTCAAACCCAAGGTCAAAATTGTGGCGAAAATGCTTAAGGCGATCCATGCGCAGGAGAGCAAGAATGCCTCTCGTGAAAAAGCAAAGACCATAGTTGCCGAGCTGAAAGCGGTGAAGCTGAAAGAAGCAGCGAAGAAAGTGGAGGATGGCATTGAAGGAACGCTGACCTACTGCGACTTTCCAAGCGAGCATTGGACTCTCATCCGTACCAACAACGTGATTGAACGGCTGAACCGTGAGATCCGCCGCAGGACTCGCGTGGTATGAATGTTCCCCGATGGGAACTCTGCTCTGATGCTGGTCTGTGCGAGGCTGCGCCATGTAGCAGGCACTCAGTGGGGCAACAAGAAGTACATGAACATGAAGCACTTAGAGGCGACTTTGGACGACGTCTCTATTGCCGGCTGACTTCATTCAGCCGGAGTCTGCAAACTTTTTTTGCGCATAATCCTTGACAGTACCAGATGCGGTTGACTGGGAAACAATAAAAATCAAAAAATAACACAGACCGAAGTTCAGCAATATGAGACAGGATCAAGTGAAGCAACGATTGAAGAGATAGACGACGATGTCGTTACTGTGGAGTACAGCGGTAAAAGCTACACATGGAAGGATAGCGAAAAAATCCTCACATATGGAGAATGCACCATAGAATATAAATACAAAACGACAGAACGCATAGGGACGAAGTAAACCTCGAAACGCTAGAAATCCAAAAGATAACTCAAACAGAGCCACAGAAGCATGATAGAGGTGAACTGAGAAGTATCAATTTTGAATACAATCATTATTCGACACCCACAGCGCCATGTGAAATCTTAGCAGATGATTTTAGCGCAGTGGTAAATTATTGGGGAGATGGTACAACCCATTACTATGATGTCAAGTTACTTGATGATAATGGTAAAGAAGTAGATGGATGGCGGATAAAGTCGTCTGGAACGTATGATTTTGACATGCAATGGGATAACATTAAAGAAACAGTCTCTCTTTATGTCGGCAAAAAAACTGCTGATTGGCATAAGTGTGAAGAGTGTAGCAATGAAGGTACAAATAAATTTGAGAGCTTTACAGGGCAGACAGAATACTACTGTGATAAGCACTACAAAGGAGCTAATGGAAATGTTCGGTTATTTGCTTACACATTAACGCACTACGGTAAATAGAGACATTTATTTAATGGGCTGCAATAATATGGATATGAGGATAACGGGCCAACCCCAAATTTTGTGTAAACGCTGAATTGTGATGCAAAATAGAGCAAAATAATTTTAAGACGGGAGCGGCGCAAGCTGCTGCCGCCTTGTTTACAAAATAACAGCACTTCGAGGGTATGTCAAAGGTGGAGGCAAGCCTCCGTTCATCTCGACCCTTGACATACCGGTGTGCGGCCGGTCAGTCCGGCATACGGTCGGCAAAGAACACGGCCAACTGCGCGTGGATCATGCTCCAATCCTGCCGCCGACCGGTCCATTTCTTCGTAATATCCATCATGGCTAAATACAGCATCTTCAGCAGACTGTCATCTGTTGGAAACACTGATTTTGACTTGGTTACTTTCCGGAGCTGCCGGGTGAAGCCCTCAATTGCATTGGTCGTGTAAATCAGGCGGCGCACCTCCTGAGGGTACTTAAAGTAGGTACTCAGGTTGGGCCAATTCTCACGCCAGGACTGGGCAATCTTCGGATATTTCTTGTCCCATTTCTCCGCAAAAGTATCCAGAGCGTCCAAAGCAGCAGCCTCTTCTACTGCGGCATAGACCGCCTTCAGGTCTGCCATGAGTGCCTTTATGTCCTTGTAGGACACATATTTGCTGGAATTGCGGAGCGGGTGGATGATACAGTTCTGAATTTCCGTTTTGGGGAACACCGCTTCGATCGCTGCAGAAAACCCGGTCAGATTGTCTGTGCAGGCGATGAAAATATCCTCAATTCCCCGATTTTTCAGGCTGTTGAGTACCGTTGCCCAATACTTGGCGCTTTCATTTTCGCCGACCCACATACCCAGAACGTCTTTCCTGCCGTCCAGATCAATACCGATGGCGATATAGACAGCCTTTTTCACGATCTGTCCCTCGCTGCGGACGTGGTAGTGGATGGCATCCATGAAAACCACTGCATAGACGCTCTTCAGCGGTCGCTGCTGCCATTCTTTCGCTATGGGGAAAATCTTATCTGTTATTCGGCTTACGGTCGTGTCAGACACATCTACGCCGTAGATATCCCGAATGTGAACCTCAATATCCGATGTTGTCATGCCCTTGGCGTACATGGACAGGATCTTCTCCTCGATGTCCTGACTGATGCTGGTCTGGTTTTTCTTCAGCACCTGAGGCTCAAATTCCCCTTTTTCTGTCCCGTGGCACAGAAACTTCTACATCGCCGAAGCTGGTGCGCAGCGTTTTGCTGCTGTGCCCGTTCCGGCTGTTGTCCGTGTCCTTGTTTTTGTAGTCGTACTTGCTGTAGCCCAGTTCGTCGTCCAGCTCTGCATCAAGACCATTTTCCATAAACTCGGCAATCGTCTCCTTGAACAGACTTTGGATGTCGTCCATGCTGCCGATGTTCGCCAGCTGCAGCAGCATTTTCTCTCTGATCTTTTCCCTGGAGGTTTACGGGCATCGTTTTTCTTCCGTGGGTACGGCTTTGCCGTTTCTTTTCGTTGCCATACCGCTCAAGATAAATCCTCCAGTGTGGTGTGCCTATTATACACCACACTGCAAGAACGATCATTGCAAAGATAGATGTGCCTGCGGACACATTGCCCGTGTACGGCGCGACGGAGTTCGTCGCTGCCATGCCGGTCTCGGCGTCTCCTTCCGGCGGGCAGAACGGTATGCCGGGTTTCAGTACGCCGCTCGGGTCGAGCAGCATTGCACCCTCCACTGTGAGGCAGCCGGCGTTCTCGCCGGCACGAAGCGCCTGCGGCAGAATGTCATCAAGCCGCCACGGTATGCCGCGCGCTTCAAGCCTGCTGTTATAGTCGCGGAGCATTTTTTTGTCGTAGTTGCCGTTCTCATCAATGGGAAAAATACCCGAAGCCTCGCCCACACCGACAACGCGGCGGCCTGTCAACCGCCAGTGAACATATCCCGCAAGCGTTGTGACAAAATCAATGCTGCCGACATGCTCCTCGCTGTTTATGATCGCGGATTCCAGATGAGCGATCGTCCAGCGGTAGGGGATGTTGAAGTCAAAAAGCTCTGACAAGCACTCAGCGGCAGTGGCAGTGTCTGTACAACGCCACGTGCGGAATGGGACGAGCTGCCGACCATCGGAATCAAACGGAAGATAACCGTGCATCATCCCGGATATGCCTATTACTGAGACCTGCGGGACACATCCAAAGTGCTTGACCGTGGAAGCGATTATCTGCGCTGTGCAGCTTTGCAGCCCTGCTATGGCTTCGTCCAGCCGGTAGCTCCAGAATTCACCTTCAAGGTGGCTCTCCCAGATGTAGCTTCCGGTAGCGACGGTATTCCCTGCATGGTCGATGAGCACCGCCTTGATGCGTGTAGAACCAAACTCTATTCCAAGCGCCGTTTCATCCGGCGAAACTGCTTTGTTTTCATGTGTATCCATAAAACCGCAATCCTTTAATTCAAAAAAGCTTGAACTCGTCATATAAATCGCGCATCTCGTTCAGGGAGCGAAATGCAGGGAACGTTCCAGCGTGCTTAACGGTCTCAGCGGCGTAGAGCGTGGCAAAGCGGCACGCCGCGGGCAATGTGTGCCCGCGAAGAAGTGCCGCGGAGACGGCCGCGAGATATGAATCTCCCGCGCCGGAGGTATCGACGACGGTTGTCTCAGCGGCAGGGAAGTGCAGAATGTGTCCGCCGTCGTCAAGGTAACTGCCGCTGCTGCCGACGGTGAGTATACACGCGGCACAGCCGTAGGCGTGCCTGAGTGTCGAGAGCGCCGACGGTAAAGCCTCCCGGAGGGACAATGCCGCGCCTTTTGAGAAGCTGCGCGCACTCAAGCTCGTTGACAATCACAAGATCAGCAAAGTCCAGCGAACCGAAGTCCTCTTTCGGAACGGGGACGCGTTGAAAACAACGTACTTCCCGTGTGCTTTGGCACGGCGCGCGATGTTCACAGCGCTCGTGGCGTCTATCTCGAAGCCGGTCACAAGGAGCTCTGCATTTTCAAACGCTTCAATGCCGTGCACGATCTCATCTTCTGTGAAGCGTGATGTATCCCCGCCAAGGATTATGGAGTTATCCCCGTCGGAGTTGACGAGCACTATACCTATCTGCGTGCGCATGTTGGCACGGCTGATGAGCTGACTCAGTTCTACATCACACCTGCGCAGCCAGTCTAGCCCAATTTCTGCCCATATGTCCGCACCGACGCTGCCGATGAATGCGGTCTCTATGTCGAGCATCGCCATTGCCGCGGCAGTGTTTGAGCCTTTTGCCCCATCGTCGCCGATCTCCCAGCTCACACTGCACATGGTCTCGCCCTTTTCGGGGAATTGGTCAAGCTTTTAATGAGCTGCCCAACACCATGGGAATGGAACACAATAGCACGCACGCGCTCCGGTGTCATAGCACTCCTCCCAGCTCGGCGGCGTAAAACCCGCTGTCACTTTCCATTGGGTGTGTAGCGGTGAATTCGTCACAGCAGAGAATTTTTTCTGGAATACGGTCGACAAGCAGTGTTACGGGGTATTCAAGCGTCGGCTCACTGAACATAAGAACGCGGATTACAGTCTGTTTCCAACGCCCGGTGGTGATCATGAACACAATGCGCTTTGCCGTGAGTATGGAGCGGAAGCCCAGTGTTATCGCCATTGGAGGGATCGCATCAGTGCAGCCGCCTGCCTCGCGCTCGGCGAGCGCGACGATCGTGTCGGGGTTAATGTGCACTATGCGCGTGCGTGACTGGGCAAACTCATCAATCGTTACGCGGTGGTATGGGTCGCGCGGAGACTCACAGAATGCGATAAGCCCCTTGAAACCGATACCTGCCCACACGGTGTCTATGCCTCCCAACTCTTCGACTTTACGGTCAAAGTAATCCACATCGTTTACACTTGGCCAGATCCGGTGGTCAGCGGGAACGCTTAGCGCAGGGTCAATCTTTCCGTAAAAATCATGTTCCATAATGCCGCGCAGACTGTTGTAGGCGTATCGCACCGGGTACGGGCGCCCCTGCCAGTCGAGCCATTCGTCCATGTGGAACACATATAGATTAGTAAGACTTATCCGCTCCTCATTTACCCTGTGGCAGAACGTTTCATATTCCTCCAGAGGACCTGCTGGTAGGATCCACTTTGTCGGGCGGCCGAGGGAGTTGTTTTTAATTACTTCCTCTGCCATCATGTCGCCAATGTGTGCCATGGTCGCAGCCTTGGTAGGGAGCATATCAATGCGGTCAATTTTGCTGTCGGGATGTGCTGCCAACTCCCCGTGTGGCACAGTGCACCATTTCAAAAAGCTGCTCGCGCGAAATCTGATATTCCATATTTGACCTCCTTGAAAGAATTCTGTGTAGAGTGGCCTGTACCTAACCTATGTATCCAAATTATACACTCTGATTTTGGCACTTGTCAACAAAAAATATTAAACCGGTTTAATAGCTCTTTCACTTTTCGGTTTCGTGTGGTATAATACCAATAAAGAAAAAAAGTGGATGGTAGGAAATAGTGAACATAAAGAAAATTTCCCAGCTTGCCGGAGTGTCCCAGACAACAGTGTCATTTGTCATAAATAACCTCGAGGGAATAAGCGAGGAAACGAGAAAAAAGGTGCAGAAGGTCATAGAGCAGGAGGGGTATATACCGAATATCAACTCCCGCCGCCTCAGCATGAAAAAAAGCTTCAATATTGCATTTATAAATAGCGAGTCTTACGCGATGTTTTCCGACGCTTTTGCTAATGACACGGTGAAGGCCGCCGTGCGTAAGGCGGGCGATATGGGCTATAGCGTCATGCTTTTGCCGGAGATGAACTTGAAAAATCGGAGTTTTCTCACAACGGCGATAGGACAGGGCAATGTTGACGGCGCTATCGCAATGCACGATCTTGATCCGTCGGCGTGCGTAATATTGGAGGAAAACCACATCCCCTTTGTCGCCATAGACTCGCACAACCCAAGCGCGCCATATCATTGCGTGACGATGAATTATGAGATGCAGGCATACCGTGTTTGCCGCTACCTAATAGAACAAGGGCACAAAAATATCGCATATCTCGGCATAGAGTCGTTGCCGGATTTCTACCTGAGATGCATGAAAGGTTACATGAATGCTCTTTCTGAGGCACATTTGCCGATTAACCCCGCATGGATTATGAGCGCCTCAGACGATGGCACTAACGTGCCGGAGATGGCGATGAAGGAACTGGTCAGCGCGCTGAGCGATGACGAAATGCCAACGGCTATATTCTGTGTCAACGATCTCACTGCTATTGGCGCGATAAACGGTTTGCGAAGGCGTGGCTACTCTGTGCCGGACGATGTCCGTCATATCAATAGATGACATCGCAAGCGCGGAGTATTTCATCCCGCCGCTCACAACGCTGCATATTGACGGCGCGGCTATGGGCGAGAAGGCAATGGAGATATTGCACCGTATAATTTCTGGCGAGGATGTGGAGCGTGCATATGTCATGCAGCCGGGAGAAATAATGGTGCGTGAAACGGTCAAAAGATCGGATAAAAATTTTTGTTAAAATCAATAAAAACCGGTAATGTTTTTGGATACATTACCGGTTTTGCTTTTCTTGACGAAAAGACGTTGACAATTAACAAATTTGATTTTATCATACAACTAAACCGGTTTAATAACCCGGACACAAAAATTTCATTGGAGGAACAAAAAATGAAGAAGTTTATTGCTCTGCTTCTCACGCTATGCATGGTGTTTGCACTGTGTGCCTGCGGAAGCACTTCGGCCCCCGCTGCCGGTGATGCCGCAGCATCCGAATCCGGCGACGGTAAGCTCACTTTCGGAGTTACCGTCAGCTTCATCACCGGCTACTACAGCGCTATGATCGACGGCATCAACGAGAAGGCGGAAGAGCTTGGCATCAACATTGTGCTTCTCAACGCGGAGAGCGACTCCACCAAGCAGACCCAGCAGATGGAGAATCTTATCGCACAGAAGGTCGACGCCATTGTCTGCAACCCTGAGGACTCCGTCGCAATCGCAGCCTCCGTGGAGAAGGCGATGGACGCCGGTATCCCTGCTGTCATGGTCGACCGTATTGTTGACGGTGCTACCCCGTCTAAGCAGATCATCAACAACTCCTACGACCTTGCATATCAGCTCGTTGAAGAGTTTGCAAACTCTGACGACTGCAAGGAGCTTGCCGCTCCCTTGAACACCATTGTCATGGTCGGCAGCATGGCTGACTCCTACGCTGTCAACTGTCTCAACGCAATGCGCGACGCAATTGCGGCATATCCCGATACCTTCAATCTCGTCACCGAAATCCCCGGCGACTGGAATCAGGACACTGCGCTCAAAGGACTGCAGAACTCCCTTTCCGCCAACGATGACATCGACCTCATCCTCACCCCGTCTGATATGTATCTGCCTTGCATCCAGAGCGCTCTTGAGCAGATCAATGCATGGCACAAGGTCGGCGAAGACGGCCACGTCATGGTGCTCTCCATGGACGGCGACTCCAATGGGCTTCAGGCGATAAAGGACGGGTACACTGAGGCTGATGCGGTCATCGATGCTAAGGTTTGCGGTCAGTGGGGCGTTGAGTACGCTTACAAGATACTCAACGGCGAGGAGCAGCAGGATGGCGCAACCATCGACCTCCCCGGCTTCATCGTCACCTACAAGAACTTCGACGAGAAGGCTCCCGATGCGTATAGCTACGGCGACCTGAAGTAAGACCCGGCTCACAGCTTGAATCAAACGCGAGGGTGCAGATTTTGCACCCTCGTGACATAAGGAGAATTACCGGCGCTGCTGCCGATAATCCGGTGAAAGAACGATACTTTGATATGGAGCTTGTCGTCAATGAAAACAAAAAATTCGGACACGCGGTGCAGAGGGCGGTGCTGGAGTACCCGATAATCCTGTTTGTTATTCTGGCATTCATATTCGGCGTTGCCTTTGTGCCGTATTTTCTCTCCGCGTACAATATTAAAAATATCTGCCTGCAGCTGTGCGACCTTCTCATAATCGCCTGCGGGTACACATTTGTTCAGCTCAATGCGGGCACGGATCTCTCGTGCACGTCTATCCTTGCTGTCGGCAGTGTTATCGGAGGGTACGTCATGGTGCTCTCGCCGCTGGCGGCATACCCGCTGCTTGCTACCGTTGTGGCCATCATCTGCGTGCTGCTCGTCGGCGTTATTTTCGGAGCTATCAACGCGTTTTCCGTCACACGGCTGAAAATGCCCAGCTTTATAGTCACCATGGCGACTATGCTCATCGGCTCAGCGTTCGCCAAGTGGTTTGCGTCTACTATTTTCGGCAAGACCAGCATTGGCGGTCTGCCGCAGGCGTTCAGAATTTTGGGCGGTTATGGGGATTACTTCTTTGTGCCAATCATTATTGCACTGGCAATGTGGCTTCTGGCGGACTTTCTGCTCACGAAGACGAAATTCGGGCGCGACGTCTACGCCGTCGGCACAACGCCGAAGGCGGCGCACATTCCGGCATCAATGTAAAAAGAACGATTTTCCTAATGTTCCTGCTCTCCGCAGTGTATGCATCGGTAGAATCCGTGCTGCTCAGCGCAAGAAACCAGGCGGCAATGTCCAACCTCGGCAGCACGATGTTCCTCAACATCGTCTCCGCGGTCGTCATTGGCGGCACATCTGTCAGCGGCGGTTTCGGCGGCGTGAAGCAGACATTCCTTGGCTCTGTGTTCATCGTGCTCATCAATAATGCCATGAATCTCATCGGCGTCGAGTGGTACACTATCATGCTGGCGCAGGGACTGCTTATTCTGCTTGCGACGATAATTGACTATCTCGTCAAAAACTCACGCAACGGAGCGAGGAGGCAGAAGAAAAATGACAGATCAGAAAAAAGTTTTGGAACTTGACAAGATATGCAAAAAGCTTTTTTGGTGTGCAGGTCTTGTTTGACATATCCCTTGATCTCCGCGAGGGCGAGGTACTGGGACTTGTCGGCGAAAACGGAGCGGGCAAGTCAACAATGATGAACGTCATTGGCGGCGTTTTGCAGCCAGACTCCGGCGAGATGCGGCTATTCGGCGAAAAGTACGCGCCGCAGAGTCCGCTTGTCTACGGAAGCCGGTATCTCATTTATCCATCAGGAGCTCAGTCTTTTCTCCAACATGAGTGTCGCGGAGAATATTTATATCGACGGTTACCCCAAAGGGCTTCCTCGGTCTTGTTGATAAAAAGAAAATGACGGACGAGACCATGAAATATATCCGCAAGTATCATGTCGATGTAAAAAGTCCTGACGTAAAGGTCGGAGATCTGCCGATGGGGACGCGCCAGATGATAGAAATAATCAAGGCGCTTGTAAAGGACACGAAGATACTGATATTTGATGAACCGACAACGTCGCTTTCCAACCGCGAGAAGGCGCTGCTGTTTGACACGATAAACGACCTCAAGGCGAACGGATATTCCATCATATACATTTCCCATATCCTTGAGGATGTGCTCGATCTGAGCGACCGGATATTTGTCCTGCGCGACGGCCATGTTGTTGATTCCGATGATACGGCGGCATGGACAAAGGAACGCCTCATCAGGAGCATGGTCGGGCGCGACATGAAGCAGATCTATCCCACGGTAGATAAGTCCATCGGCGAGAAAACAGTATACAGCATCAACGACCTGTGCTGCGTGGGCTTTGCATAAAAAATGTGAATATCCAGCTTCACGAAGGTGAAATACTCGGACTTTTCGGATTGATGGGCGCGGGAAGGTCGGAGGTCGTGCGCGCGGCATTCGGCGTTGACGAGATAGAGAGCGGTAGCGTCACAATCCACGGCGTAGAGTATAAGCATCCCACGCCGAATGACTGCATCAATGCAGGACTTTGCGTTCATCACAGAGAACCGCCGCGAGGAGGGACTAATGATGCCGAAGAGCGTTAATGACAACATCGCCCTCGTCATGCAGCGAAATCTTGTCGGTAGACTCGGCGTTATCAACGCAGCGCAGGAGCGCGAACTGACAGCCAAAGCGGTCGGTGACATGGGTGTAAAGACCGCAAATCCCAAAACGCAGGCGGTCAACAGCCTCTCAGGCGGCAACCAGCAGAAAGTCGTCATCGGTAAGTGGGTGGCGACATCGCCTCGTATATTTATTGTCGATGAGCCGACGAGGGGCATTGATGTTGGTGCAAAGTATGAGATATACAAGCTCATTCTCAACCTCGCGGCTCGAGGCGCGGCAATACTGTTCATCTCGTCTGAGATGGAGGAGTTGATGGGTATGTGCGACCGCATACTTGTCATGCGTGACGGTCAAGTTGTCGCCGGTGTCGACAAGAAGGACTTCTCGTCTGACACCATCGGTCAGCTGGCTATTTAAGGAGGTGCGGCAATGAATCAGATCGCAAAAAGAAACTCCGTCAAGCAGGTACTTTCAAAGTACGGCCTGTATACAGTGTTCTGTGTGCTTGTTTTCGTGCTGTGCTTCACAAATAAGAACTTTCTCACGTTTTCAAACTTCATGCTGATACTCCAGCAAATGGCACCGTTCGGGGTCGCCACGATAGGCATGATACTCGTGCTTATTACCGGCGGTATTGACATCTCAGTTGGCAGGGTGATGTTCATTTCCGGCGTTGTTGTTGGTGAGATCATCGCCGCCGCACCACCTGCATTGATGAATTCCCCGTGGCTGTTTGCCGTATGCTTTGGCGTGGCCATCATTGTCGGCGGCATATTCGGCACGATAAACGGCGTGCTCATCACGAAGCTGAAAATATTCCCCTTTATGGCGACGCTGCTCGTTGGCTACATCGCGCGCGGTCTCGGTCTCACCATTGCCGGCGTGACAAAATACGATGTAGCGATTCTTGGCAATATCGCCAACAGCCGTGTGCTGGGGATCCCCGTTGCGTTCCTCATCTTCCTCGGCATTGCCATCATCGGCAATATCATTCTTCGCTCCACGACCTACGGAAAGCACATGATGGCAATCGGCAACAACAAGACCGCAGCGGGGCAGATAGGAATAAACGTTGACATGCACATCATCTCCGCATATGTCGTGTGCGGCATGCTTGCTGCGGTCGGTGGACTGCTCTCTGCCGGGCAGATAAGCGAGGTGTTCACAACCTTCGGCGAGAATAATGAGTTTCAGGTCATCTCCGCCGCAGTCATAGGAGGGCAAGTATGTTTGGCGGCAAGGGTTCCATCCTGCCCGGTGCACTGATAGGCGTGCTGCTGATACAGGTCGTGCTCAATGGTCTTGGCATGATGAACGCATCCGTTTATATCTACGACGTTGTCCGCGGCGCAATAATCTTCCTTGCTGTTGTCATTGACTGTGTCAATTTCAAAGGAGAGCTGCGCTGAGCGGCATCATAGACATTATAGAAGGAGAAATATATGGAACGAATCTGTATTCCCGTTGAAGAGTTTGCTCAGCGCGTGAAAAACGCGCAGCGGCTCATGGTCGAGAGAGGCATCGATGTCATGTTTGCATTTGCAAACGAGGCAGAGCCGCAGTTTGTCCGCTATCTCAGCGACTATTGGCCGTCGTTTGAGACTGCCGGCGTTATGTTCGGTCAGACCGGTGATCCTGTGCTGCTCATCGGACCTGAGGCATGACTTATGCCAGTGACAGATCGAAAATACGTGACATACGCAAGATAAAGTGTCTGCGCGAGTCGTCCAACCCAGAGTACCCAGGGCATAAATTTTTGACACCTTTGAGGAGGTGCTGGAGGATGTCGGCGGCGGTCGTGTTGATACCATTGCCGTCGCGGGCTACAATCTGATGCCGAAGATTGTATATGACGACCTCTCATCCGCAGCGGCAAAAATGGGCAAGGGGAGCATCGTGCGCGGTGATGAGCTTATCATGCAGCTGCGCATGGTGAAGTCTCCTGCGGAGATTGCCTGTCTCAAGAAGGCGGGAGAGATCACCGTGAAAGGACTTGAAAACCAGCTCAAGTACATAAAACCCGGAATGACCGAGCAGCAGGTCGTTGGACTTGCAATGGAGGCTATTTACGCCAACGGCGGCGAGATGGAGGCATATCCGTTCTGGGCACTCGCCGGGCACGGCAGCAATCAGGCGATCAGCCGCCCGCGCGGAAAGGTCATAGAGAGGCACGACTACGTCCACCTCAATGTCGGCGCTCGCTATGAAGGCTATGCCGCGTCGCTTGCGCGCGGAGTGTTTTTCGGTGAGCCTGATCCTTGGGTGCTTGGCGCGATAGAAGCGGGCTATGAGGCGGCTGGCGTCGTCGCGGCTGAGCTTTACGATGGTAATAACGCCGGTACGGTCGCAAAAAAGTATTTCGAGAGTCTTGCCAGAACCGGACATGATGTGTGCACACTCTATGGCCCCTGCCATGCTACAGGTCTCATGGAGGGCGAGCCGCCTTGGATAGAGATAAATTCGGACTATACAATACACGAGAATATGTGCTACTGCATCGATATATTTCTCGGCAACGCCAACGGCTACGGTCTGCGCGTCGAGGAGAGTGCGCGCGTCGGCACGACCGGTGCGGACATTTATACTCCGTTCCCCAGAGAGATTATTAGATTTTAAATGCTGCTTTACGAAAGGAAAATGGACATGATGAACAAACCCAGAATTTCGAAGGAAGAGTATCGCAATCGTCTTGAGAATATCCGCGCGGCAATGCGCGAAGCGGATGTTCAGGCAATATTCATCTACGGAGACGAATTCCGCCGTGAAAATCTTCGCTACGTCTGCAACTATTGGCCCATATTTGACCGCGGCGCATTTCTCGCCACACTGGAGGGCGAGCCGATAGTTCTCACTGCACCCGAAAGTAAGGCTGTCGCGGAGGAGGTCTGCTGTTGGGACGATCTGCGCAACGTACCTGATATGTGCTCAGGTTATGTCGATGACACCATCGACTATCCCTTTGCTAATTACGAGAGCTTCCAGAATATTGCCGCGGAGCTGCGCCGCCGCGGCAAGCTGGAGCGTATGGGCATTGTTGGGCTCGACGCATTGTGCCACAAACTTTATATCGATATAGAAAAAGGCTTTGGAGTTGAGCTTGTTGATATGGATAAGGTGCTCTACAAACTCAGAGAGGTCAAGAGTGCAGACGAGTGCGCCTGTATGCGCGAGTCCGGGCGTATTGCGCAAGCCGGAATAGAGGCCGTTATGAAGGCAAATCTTGTTGGTATGTCCGAGACGGAAGCCGCTGGTATTGCAGAAGCTGCCGCACGCAAGGCAGGAGCGGAAGGCATTGCGTTTACGCTGTGCTCTTCCGGCAAGCGAACCAACCACGTTGTCCCCAGAGCGTCCACAGATAAGATAATCGAGGATGGCGACATGGTCGCACTCGGCGTGGCGACTATGTATCAGGGCTATACAGCCACTTGTCAGATCCCATTTGCTGTCGGTAATTACAGCAAAGAGGCATGGGATGTGCTTGACGCGCTTGTGCGCGCGTGGAAAACTGCCATGCCGCAGCTCCACCCCGGCAATCCGATGAAAAACCTTGTTCGCTCCGTGCATGACCTCTTTGTTGCTGAGGGGCTGGAGAGTTATGACCTCTATCCTCCCATGCACGGTTCGGGTCTTGCTGAGGCAGAAAACCCGTACCCCGACAAGGATACAGAGCGAGTTTTCCTTCCCGGTATGTGCTTCAATACCGATATTTCCCTTTTTGGAACTCCGGGCAACAGTAACCGTATCGAGGCGGGCTACATTGTCACGGAGGACGGTTATGAGCCGATAACCCCAATTGTCGACGCATATTGTGAAAAGTGGCTGACGGAGCGTGAAAGCTCCCCGTACTTCAAAGGTTAATAGCTTGAAGCTATGCAGCACCCTATGTCATTAAGGCTGACATAGGGTGCTTTTTTCAAAAAGGAGAGCAGGCAAGAGTGAAATATTATATTGGTCTTGATAACGGCGGCACATCCACAAAAGCGGCTGTGTTCGATACTACTGGGCGAGAGCTCGGCGTGTGCAGTGTGTCTACAGCAACTATTACCCCACGACCGAACTATGTCGAGCGGGATATGGAGGAGATGTGGCGCGCGAACTGCACTGTTATCCGTGGCGTGTTGGAGAAAGCGGATATCGCACCGGAGAATGTTGCGGGCGTCGGCATATGCGGACACGGCAAAGGGCTTTATCTCTGGGGTAAGGATGACAAACCTGTCAGAAATGGCATAATTTCCACAGATAACCGCGCATATGCATACCCTGCAAAGTGGCGTGAGGAGGGTGTTGAGCAAGCAGCGTTTGAGCTGAGCTGTCAGCATGTTCTCGCGTGTCAGCCGGTTTCACTGCTCGCGTGGATGCGGGATAACGAACCGGAGAGCTACAAGAATATCCGCTGGGTGTTTGCATGCAAGGACTATGTGCGCTTTCGCATGACCGGCATGCCGTGCGCTGAACTCACGGACTATTCCGGCACAAATCTCGTGAATCTATATACGCAGAGCTATGATGATCGACTGCTCTCGCTTTTTGGTCTTGAGGAGATTTGCCGTGCGTTGCCTCCGCTGTGTCGCTCGCTCGATATATGCGGCGGCGTGAGCGAGAGTGCGGCGGCGGAGTGCGGGCTTTGTCCCGGGACGCCGGTCATAGGGGGGATGTTTGACATCGACGCCTGCGCGCTTGCGGCGGGCGTGACGGATGAGAAGAACATCTGCATGATTGCTGGGACGTGGTCGATAAACGAGTATATCCGCCGCAATCCTGTCACAGATGGGCGCGTGCTGATGAATTCACTGTTCTGCCTGCCGGGGTACTACCTCGTTGAGGAGTCAAGCCCCACCTCTGCCGGAAATAACGAATGGTTCATCCGCCAGCTCTTGCCTGAAACAGCAGAACAGGCAGAAAAGCAGGGGAGAAGCATATATGAGGTTATGAATGAATGGGTTGCGGGAATTGCGCCGGAGGAATATGTGCCGGTTTTTATGCCGTTCATCATGGCTTCAAATGTGCACCCAAATGCAAAGGGCAGCTTCATTGGAATCAGCGCGAATCACACCCGCAGGCATCTGACCCGCAGCGTTTATGAGGGCATCACCTTTTCACATAGATATCATCTGGAGAAGTTGCTCGCTACGCGCGATGATAAGCCGCGGCGTGTTCACCTCGCGGGTGGTGCGGCGCACTCACCGGTTTGGGTGCAGATGTTTGCCGATGTTATGCACTTGCCGGTCGTCACGGTTCACACCGATGAAACAGGCGCGCTCGGCTGCGCGATCGCTGCTGCAGCGGCAACGGGGAGTATGCCAATGTCGCGGAAGCTGCTGTGTGCATGAGTGCGCTCTCTGCACCGGTATACCCCAATGAGTGCGTCGGCGGGATATATGATAAAAAGTATGCGATGTATCTCCGCACAATAGAGTGCCTTAATGATTTTTGGTCAGAATTGAATGAGCTAATGTAGAGTAGTATAATGACGGAGGCTATGTATTTGCTATGGATATGACCGGTACATACCGACTCGGGCTGTACGAAAAAGCACTGCCCAACGAAATGGCGCTTGAAAAAAAGCTGAGTGAGACCAAGCGCCTCGGCTTTGATCAGCTCGAGATAAGCATTGATGAGTCAGATTGGAGACTTGCCCGCCTCGATTGGTCTGACCACGAAAAGCGGCGGCTCAGGGCCGCGATAGACGATACAGGTGTGCCAATACGCACTATGTGCCTAAGCGGCCACAGAAAATACCCGTTTGGCGCGTCTGACCCCGCCATTCGTAAACGCTCGCTCGAAATAATGAGCAAAGCAATCGACTTCGCGGCCAAGCTCGGCATTTCGATCATTCAGCTCGCGGGGTACGACGTGTACTACGAACCGGGCAGCGAGGAGACCCGTCGGCACTTCGCAGAGAGTCTTGCAGAGGCTGTCAGCATGGCGGCGGGGGCGGGAGTGGTGCTCGGCTTAGAGACGATGGAAACGCCGTTCATGGACACGGTCGGCAAGGCAATGGAGTACGTTCGGCAGTGCGACTCGCCGTGGCTGGGCATCTATCCCGATATAGGCAACCTGCAAAACGCCACCGTAAAATACGGCGGCAGTGTGTCAAGCGATCTGTTTTCCGGGGACGGTCATATTTTTGCCATGCATCTCAAGGAAACGCGCCCCGGCGTATACCGAGATATGCGCTTCGGCGAGGGGCACACGGACTATGCTGTGTGTCTCGATTGCGCGAAGAATATGGGTGTGCACATATTTACGGGCGAGTTCTGGCATCATGACGGCGAGGACTATGAGCAGGAAATACTGCACGCATCCCGCTTCCTGCGAGAACGGATCGACACCGTGTTCAATAGCCGGGTAACTCGGTGAGGCTGATGTGAAATCACGCCTTCGCCCACGCCGTCAGAGAAACAGGGTGCAGCCACGATTACCGCTGTGCTTCATGCTCATTTGAGAGAAACAATGATCACTTTGGAATGATCATCCCGATCAAGAGTCAGTTTGCAGTATGCACATACATGGCAGAACCCACATCCGCAGATAAAAGTAATAGGTATTCTGCAATCCGACAGCGGCGGAATTCTCAGCAGCTCGTTCGGCGTAAGCTCAAAGCCCGTACATAACTTCTCAAATCAAGCTGCCGAACCCGAAATATATTCCAAAGCCTTATGAACAGATGCGGTATCCCGGTCAAAAGGTTCAGATCGATGTGAAATATGTTCCTTCTGTGTGCCTTGTTGGAGAAGCCGTTGAGGATGCTAAAGAGTGCGGCGGTTACTACTACCAGTACACCTTTATTGATGAATACAGCCGTTTTCGTTATCTGGAGGCTTTCAAGGAAAAAGACACATATACCTCGACTATTTTCCTGAAACACGTAGTGGAGAAGTTCCCATATGCCATAGAATGCGTTCAAACAGATAACGGATTTGAGTTTACAAACGAGATGGGGAGCAGCAGGAAAAAGCTGCCTACACTCTTCGAGAAAACGCTTGAACAGCTTGGTATCAAGCATAAGAAGATCAGACCGTTCACACCCAGACATAACGGCAAAGTAGAACGCAGTCACAGAAAAGACAACGAGGAATTCTATGCTTCTCATCGTTTCTATTCTTTTGACGATTTTGTAAAACAGCTTGCCGTCCGTCAAAGGCAGTATAATAATTTCCCCTTGCGTCCGCTCAACTGGAAGTCCCCTCGCGATGTCCTTTTTTCTTTTCCTTCTTTGTAACTTATCATTGTCTAACCTACACATCGATTTTATTGATTTTAAAATTTTGCTTGCATTTTTGCTTGGAGTGTGCTATCATATAGGAGTTAAGAAAACTGTGGAATTTGATTGGTTTACAGCACTTTTTCTTGCAAAAAGCTCTTGGAGGGTTAGCTCAGCTGGTTAGAGCGTCCGCCTCACACGCGGAAGGTCGACGGTTCGAGTCCGCCACTCTCCACCAAAAGAAACAGCACACCCGTTTGGGTGTGCTGTTTCTTTATCTTTCTTTCCTTATATCTGCGGCAGGGAGGCGGCAGCGACGGACTGCCCAACGCGGCGGAAGCTCTCGTTCGGGAGCTCTATAGATATTATATCCGCAAGCTCGGGATACTCATCCGTGAGCACCGATTTGCAGGTGGATATGATAATATTCCCTCCCCTGCCGCTCATCACACGCCCAAGGGCAGTACATTATCATAGTGATAATAATCGTAGTACAGCGCAAGCGAGTGCGCAAGATACGTCCCTATGCTGCGATAGATCGCGGCGGCTTCGGCATTGCCCTCCTCCGCAAGACGCTGTATCGTTTTCAGTCTTTCTGCATTTGGCATATCCGCGGTAAATTCAACACCGGCAAATCCCGCAAGCTTTGCGACAGAATCCTGCGAGAAATACTTCACGCCGCAGCCGATATCGCCCGACCACTCGTCCCGCATAGCGCCGGGCGCCGCGTCCACCGGCACAAACGCAAGCTCATTGAGCCAGCCGGTCACGCAACCGTTTTTGTCAACATAGCCGACGGCCTCGCTCGTCCCCATCGCTATGCCGAGGAGGTTATTTTTGTTTAGGCTCATCGCGCCCGCAATGGCTGTCACGTCCCCGTCATTCACGACGGAGAACGGCACATCGCCGAACGTGTCCTTTATCGCCCGTATTATAAATGTCTTTCACCTTGCGGTCAAAATCCTCCGCGCCGACCTTCAGAAAGAGGGACGCGCTCATCGTGCGGTTGCCAATATACACACCGGCGGAGGACACGCCCACGGCGTCGACCCTCGGCAGATGCGCAGCCGCGGACTTGAGTGCGGCGACAATGCCGTTATAATGATAATCGGGGTCTGAGTTTATCTTCGGATACCAGACCACTTCTTCCGAGTATACCGGCTCGCCGTCGATCACGGCGCTCGCCTTGCGGTCGCTCCCTCCGGCGTCAAAGCCGACGCGGCAGCCGTCCAGATGACCGCCGATGCGCTTGGGGAATCCTTCGCAGCAGGGACGCTGTCCACATAGACGATCTCAAATTCATGCCCGTATATCGACGCCATGTAGTTCCAGTCAAACTCGCGCGCGCCGCCCTCGCAGTAGCACGCTTTTAGGTGCTCGTACACATCCCTGTCGCCGCTGACATATATCTTGTACCCGCCCTTCATCCAGAGCAGGGTCTTGACAAGACGCTCAATGTAGTATCTGTTCGCAGGGCGAAAAGCGTCACCGTGCCGGATAAAGGTGTCCACCGATGCAATCTCGCCATTATGGCGCTCAAGGGCAATGCTCACGGGCTTTTTGCCCCGGCGAGAAAGGCGCTGTTGAATTTGCAGAGAGGGATAAAGCCCTTATCCAGCTCCGGCAGATTTTTTACGTCGAACTCGATGTCCAGATACTTCATTTCACTGCATCCTCCTGTTTAGGCTCAGCCGAGCGTGTACTGCGCCCTGCCGGGCGCACCGATGTTCGCTGCTGACAGTATATCATATTATCACGGCAAAGTCATTAACTATTCCTAGGCATAGCAAAAGCAGCCCGTCAAAGGACAGGCTCATCTTTCGCACAAGCAAAAAGCCGACTTGAAGCCCAGCGCAAGCGGGTTCAAGTCGGAAAGGAGGAGCAGCGGAATGAGCGCGAGATGACTTTTGATGCAAAGCATAATCAAAACCACCGGTTGAACCGGTGGTTTGAACAGACCCTACAAGGGTCTATCTCCTGTGGTGGCTCCCTAAAGGGAGCACTGAATAGTCTGGCAATCACGGTTTTGTCACTGGCAGCCCCCTTCTCGGGGGCTGTTTTTATTTGCCTTGTTTCACCGGCTCACCCGTAAACGGGTCGGTGAACTCTTTCAGACTTATCTGGTCATTTGCTATGTCGTCCTGTAATTGGTTGCGGATATATTCCCTTATCGCTCCTTCATACTTTCCCACCGTATCCACATAATATCCTCTGCACCAGAAATGCCGGTTCCCATATTTGTACTTCAGATTTGCGTGCCGGTCAAATATCATCAGACTGCTCTTGCTTTTCAGGTATCCCATATACTGTGCCACACTCATATGCGGCGGTATTGATACCAGCATGTGGATATGGTCTCGGCAGCACTCTGCCTCCAGTATCTCCACTCCTTTCCGCTCACTCAGCTCTCTTAATATTTTCCCTACATCCGCTTTTATCCTCCCGTATATTATCTGCCTCCGATATTTCGGCGCAAACACTATGTGATACTTTCATCTCCTTTTGCTATGTGATAAACTTTGTACGTCATCTTGCATGACTTCGCCTCCTGTTCTTTCTGCTGTGGTTGCCAGACCTCTTTCAGAGTAGCACAGGGGGCTTTCCTGTATATACTTTAGTTTTTTATTGACCCCCCAGTTCAACTGGGGGTTTATTTTCGCTAAAGCTCAAGCAAAAATTCCCACTGCGCGGACACAAGCCGCGCAGTGGGAATCTTTTTATTCATTATTTCTATTTGAATTTGCCTAGCCCTTCACCGCGCCCGCGGTCATGCCCTCGACAAAGTATTTCTGCACGAGCGCGAAGAGAATGACAACGGGTATCGTGGTTATCGTGCCGAGCGCCATGATGATGCCCCCAGTCGATATGGGTGGAGCTTATGTAGTTTGCAAGCCCGACAGTGAGCGTCTTCATCGACTCCTTGTTCGTCAGCACGCTGGAGAGCAGAAACTCGTTCCATGACATGATGAACGCCATTATCCCGGTACTCAGTACGCCGGAGACGCAGAGGGGGAAGTCTATCCTCGCAAAGACCTGCCATTCGTTCGCCCCATCCATGAGCGCCGCCTCGTCGATCTCGCGCGGCAGCTTCTTGAAGAACGACACCATCAGCCACACAGAGAACGGCAGCGTCACGGTGAGGTGCCCGATGATAACGCCCAGATGGCTGCCGGAAAAGCCGAGCGTATTCATGATGCGATACATCGGCAGCATCAGCATTATGGGCGGCACGCAGTACGCCGCGAGCACGCTGACGAGGATGACCTTGCGCCCGGCAAACTTGAAGCGCGTAAGGCTGTACGCGGTGAGCGTGCCGACGACCATGTCAATGACCATCACGATGGTGGCAATATATAAGCTATTGAGAAAATAGTGGATAACATTTTCATTTTGGAACGCTTGGATATACCATTCAAGCGACCAGTTCACGGGCATTATTTTCGGCGGGATCGTGAACAGCTCCACGCCGGGCTTGAATGAGCTGAGCGCCATCCATGCCAGAGGAAAGCCTACGAGTATCACAAGAAATATGACAATAACGGTAACGATAATACCGGTGATAAGCTTGGTTTTCTTTTACGCTTCTGTACATTTCATCACCCGTCCTTTCCTCAGTCCTCAAGTACGCCGGACTTGAACACGTAGAATATGATGCACACGAACATCAGCACGCCCAGCACCATCGAGATCGCCGCCGCGTAGCCCACCTGATACGAGCCGAACGACGCCTGATAGATGAGTATAGGCAGATGCGTTGTCGACCCCGCGGGTCCGCCGCCCGTGACCATGTAGATAAGGTCGTAATACGTCGCCGTCCATATCGTTCTCAGAACGATGAGGACAATGGTGGTGTTTCTCAGCTGGGGAAGCGTGATGCGCGTGAATATCTGGAAGCGGGTCGCCCCGTCGACCATGGCGGCTTCATACATCTGTCTGTCGATGCTTTTCAGCGCCGCCCAGTAGATGAGCATCGGGAACGGGTAGGAGCGCCACACATTGAGGATAACGACCACCCACATCGCCGGTCCCTGCATTGCCAGCAGCGACTGGCGCGGTTCGAGAAGTCCCGCCTGCTGCAGCCAGTAGCTCACAATGCCGTAATCGCTGTTCATTATCCACTTCGATACTAGCGCGAGCGTCACGGCGGGGACGACGTAGGGGATGAGCAAAAAGCTTCTTAGCGCGGTCGAGCCCTTCATCGGGCGCGAGATCAAAAGCGCGATGCCGAGGCCGAGCACAAGCTGCCCCAGCACTGACCAGAACGTCCACACACAGGTGTTCCAGAAGTATTTTTTGAACAGCTTGTTGCTGAACATACGCACATAGTTGTCCAGCCACACAAAGCTGCTCTCCTTTTTGATGAGGGAAGTGTTCGTGAAGCTCAGCCAGATGTTGTACACGACCGGGTACAGCACGAACACCAGAAGAAAGATGACTGCGGGAATGGCAAACGCAAAGCCAATCAGTCTGTGCCTCTTCTCATAGCTGTCGAGCAATCTTCGTTTTGTCGCGGCATTTGCACTGCCCATCTCGTCTTTCTCCTTCTGAATTTAGAATTTTGGAGAATATCGCCCGCCTTGCGGCGGGCGATACCGTCACGCCTGCCGACCGCGCTTATGCACGGTCGGAGCTTATTTTTTTATCACATGGTTGCGGCGAAGGCAGAGAGATCATCGTTGATGAGCTCGTATGCCTCTTCGGAGGTGTAAGTGCCGTTGCACGCGCCCTGAAGAGCCTCGCCGAAGATGGTGGTGGACTC
>VOFG01004115.1_pt1 | contig 31914 bp, 52 predicted proteins | sample 5384171 | NCBI WGS metagenome assembly VOFG01 (sample SAMN12384726, study PRJNA508395) | human gut metagenome | isolation source: healthy gut F | host: Homo sapiens
GTCGGCGTGTACTCTGAACACGGCTTTTTTCCGGTTTGTGTAGTCGGCACCCGACCAGAAGGGCACATCGTCTTCCTGCAAGCCGCTCACGCCGGCCGTCACGTCGCCTTCAGCATTTTTCAGCAACATCACATTGGTCATTATCAGACCGCCTTTCACCTCGGTACTTCCGTCTTCCATAGCCTTCTTGAGGTACTCTGTCGATTTGATGGATTCGTCTATCGCGTCGTCGATCAAGTCCGACATGTTGCTGCTTATTTCATAATAATCGGAGAATACTTTTCTGAACTCGGTGCCGGTTATCTCGGATGTCGTACTCATATCGGCCAGCAGGGGCGTGAGATAATCTTCGAGTGCCTGGGGAAATAGACCGTAAATGAATCCGTGGGGACATCATACTTTTCGGCATTCGCCATGATGCTCCAATATTCGCCTTGAATCCCGCGCCCATTCATTAGCCACCTGCTGTTTGTCGGAGGGCGTCAGGCTCGAATCCGAGGCGATGTAGTCCACATCCAGCTTCACCTGTTCGATCTGCGCCTGCATCCTCTTCGGCCGTGATATACCCCATTCGTTTTGGGGCCTTGTTGCCTTCCGTAAGCTGAATGTCGTAGAGATACATGGAAACACCTTTGCCGACATACATGTATATCTTCTGCACCACACGCGAAGCATCGATGGTGTGGACCACTTAGAGGATATACTCCTTCCGTTCCCGCCGGAGGAGCGGAAAGCACTTCTTTGGTGCCGTCTTCGTATACGATACGGAACGTAATTTCGGCACCCTGCTTTGATTCCCGGGCTTTGAAGACGTACGGAGTATTCGGTTTGTATTTTATCTAAAACCGCCGAAACAGTCGGGGACCGTCGAAACCTGGGGAGGCGTTGGTTGCGGCAAGCCCGGCTTGTATAAGTTTGCTCCAATTGACATACAAATATGCTCCGTCCGCGTCCGCCCCCGAAGTTACGACATCCGTAACGCCCTCTTTGGCGCTGTTCCATTCCCGGATAAACTGCTTGGCGATATAGTTGCGGGCGCCGACTTGCAGGTTGTCCACCGCTTCGTCAGCCTGCTTCTGTGCCACGAGGTTAGAGAAGCGGCTCACCTCGGCGTAGTAATCGGCGAATTTCTGGTTGAAGGTGTCGGGGACGATCGTCGTATCGGTGTCCGAGGTCAGGCTGATGTTACTCAGGTAGGCTGCGAGAGCATCGTAAGCTCCTTTCAAAGCCGTTATCGATACCCCGAAGGATGTTGCATCCGTCTGGTATTTGGCATACTGTTCTGTATCTGCGACCATTGCTGTCGCACGGCGGGTTTTTCCTCTTTGGATAACGTACCGTCTGAAGACATGGCTGCCAGTCGTTCTTTGGCTTCGTTGGCTGCCGTATCATCGGTGTATTTGGATGCTTTGTCCCAACCGAGCTTTGCAATTGCCAGTTGCACGGGATTCGATACAGCGCATGATGTCGCCACCTTCGCCCTGCGTCCAGATGTCACCCCATCGTAGGGTGTAGTCGGTGTTACGACGAATACACGACGTTTGGCATCGGCCGTGTCCTGCGCCCGCGCCGCCTCTTGCAGGGCCTTTACCGCATCGCTGTCGGCGATCGGCGTCCATTTATAGGTTCCGTCCTCTTCTTTTACCCACCGCCACGATTTGCCCGCATCGGGGTTCGTCGTCTCGTCGCTCGATATGGTGAAGTGAATCTGCGGGTATTCCGCCGGAGGGATTTTTTGGCATTATCGGTTTTGCGGATGACAAAAGCCATGTAGGGATTGTCGCTTCCGACGGTATAGCTCTGGCTCCATACGTAACTTGCTATAACCGCTCCGGATGGCGCTATCGGATTGTAACCCATCGTATAGCCTTCGCCCACCGACAGTACGTGGCGCTTTTGGGTATTCCCTCCGACCGGAGTTTTGAGCCGGATGCGGGTGCTGTCGGCGATTTTGATCTGATCCCAGGTCTTAATGCCTGTCGATAGGATGCACCGATGCTGCCCTGCTCCCAGCAGCCTGCGTCCGTCGGGTCGAAAATTCGCGGGCAGCGTATTGGTGAACGTGTCGCCGATATGGTTTTTCCTGCTCGCCGTCCGCTATCCATGTTTGGGCCGGTTCATTGTAAAGCGAGGAGTAGGGATAGAACCAGTTTTCCACGACACCGTCCAGCCGTTTGTTGATCTCGTAGGACAATTCGCCGGGCAGCGTGTTATCGATGTAATCTTTGGCTTGCTGAGCTTTTGCGATCGGCGGAATTGGCAGTGGCCTGGGCTTCGGTGGCCGTCTGATCGATCTGTTCGATGTCGAACTCCTTCTGGAACTGTCCCGTCGCGGGTCGTAGAGCTTGCCTTGCTTCCAGCCTGCCTGCCGGGGTGAATGCCACGCCGACGCCGTTGTCGCCTACCAGCCGGAACAGCTTGCTCGGTGTCCAGCAGCGCCTTCTTGTCCAGGCTGCTGATCATACCAGTGATAGATATTATCCAGATAGGCCGAATAGCCCGACATCTGGATCCTGAAGACGGAGAGGTTCGTAAGTGTCACCGAACTGTGCGGCGATATTCTCGGCCGTAAACTCCCCAGTCGCTGACATTGCGGAGATAACGCTGGTAGGTGCGCGTCGAGTAGCGCGAGCTCTGCCGGGCGGGATTCGTGAACGATCCGTAGGCTACGAAGGTCGATTCCATCGGATCGATCTGCTTGGTAAAGGTGGCCGACAGGGGGCGCAGCTCGTAGCGGAACCGCTCGTTGCGGTCGCCCAGGACCTCCGTGATACGGAAATAGACCGTTGCGAAGCCTGAGAAAAGAGAAGTTGCCCCGGCCGTCGTCGGAATCTGCCGTCGCATTGTTCGACGGGTCGAAGTCGTGGAAGATACCCATGCAGATATCCCCTGACAGCTACGGCGCCGATCTCCCTCTTCGAGTTTGAGCGTTACGAGCTTCTGCTCCTTGTCCACGCTCTCGATCACCCCGGCGCCCGGAGCGCTCCAGTCGTCCCCGACGCTGATGCCCCACGGTTGTACCGAAGCTCCGGAACCTCCAGAAAACGACGGATGAAGAGGCTCTCCAACTCGCCGGCGCCTTTTTCACTTATAACCCGCCCACTCCGGTAATACCGAGGCATATGATGGTCCAAATTGTGCCCCTGCGTTGAAAGTCATTCTACCTTTGAACGTATCGGTGCCTGCTTGTTGGCAAACTCCCCATATTGCCCCTTCGTGCAGAATAAGCATTTGTATCGGTCGGGAAAGTATTATCGTATCGGGTGATTAGATATATAGCCGCTCCATTCTCCGCAATGCCTATACGTTGGGAATAGAGCGATGCTTTCACGTCCGATTCAATACTGCCCAGGCGGGAATAATATTGTCGCCTATCGTATAGGTTGCGATGTACTCGTTGTATAGTTTTTTTCATAACCTTGAATCCGGGAAAGACGACCGTCTATACCGAATTGAGGACCCATTAATCGTACAGCCTGTCCTGCTTCGTAGTTTTTTTTCGTTGTGTGTACAATACACGGGATTCGTTTCACAGTCATAGACTGTCGTGTCGCTGCTATGTTTGGCAGCATAGGAAGTGCCGACCTCAAGAAGTTCTTGTTCTGCTTCGTCTATGCGTTGCTGGGGGAGTTTGACGCCTGTGAGTACGAAAGTGTCCGGCCCTCGGTCATCATCTTTTCCACGAGGACGCATGTTTTCATTCGGTATAATCTGCTGACTTTCGCCGGACGTTTCGACTTGGGCGATGATTTCAAATTTCTTGTTGAATCCGTCTTCGGGTTTCCAGGTCGCGGGGGTCGATATTGTCGCCATTGTCGTCGATAAGGGCGAGTTCGAAATCCCAGCCGATCAAATCGCCGCTCGTAAAAATGTGCCCCCAGCGTTTCTCCTTCGATTACGTCTGAAGGTAGAAATGGCGTGTCGTTGCATACCATGACGTATGCCTTGTCGGTCTGCCCTTCAATGATTGTCCGATCGATAGTTTCTACCGAAGTGACGGTTTCCGTGTTCTTCGGGTAGATGTCGTCGAAAACACTACGACTTCCTTGATTTCGTTTTTTGTAAGTCCGGGACGTGCGTCTATGTATTGCTGCCCATCCGGAAGCCGTAACCGGACTTCGGAAACGTGGTTCGTTACGCCGCCCTGTTCGGATTGTCCGTATTCTTTCGTCAGGTTGCGCGTGGAGCCGAATACATAGAAACGGGTCCCGTATTCGGAATCGTCCCTTTCTTGGCCGGGATGCTTTTGACGACTTCTCCGCGTTTGAATGTTTCCGGCGTTCCAGTTCAGTTTTCCGAAATGCAGGGTTACGATACTGCCGTTCTCCTCGGTCCACCATTCGACATCGAAAGTCTCGGCAATGGATGATAAGGCATCCCAACAGGTATCGCCATTGAACGATACGAGCTTGTTGGTTTCCGGATGTTCGACATTTACACTTCCCATCTGCCAGTTGTTTCCTCCCAGTGCCTTGTTCATGTTGGCGACGATGAGCGCCCCGAAGGATGCCAAGTCTGTCGTTGTGGAATACAGCTTCAGGATTATCGCCTCCCAGCCAGAAGCAGATGAAATTTTTCATGTGGTTTTGCTGCGCCTGGAACTGAAGCGTGTATTTGTAGCCGCCGGTTTTGTTGTCGAAATCCGGATAAACCTCCGACATGATTTCGAATTTGCGGCCTTGTAGGTGATGGCGATCCGAGGGGGAAATCCAGGGGTAAGCAAACTAAAGGGGAGTTCGATGTAATAATCCCCCCATAAGTGCGTATTTGATAATGGCACTCGTTGTTACGGGCGCATCGTATATCGCTTTACCGGAAGGGTTGTATATTGTCATTTCGTCGATATATGTATCCTGTGCCATCACAGGGTCGATACAAAAGTGTGGGGTTTCGCACATTATGCAAGTAATTTTAAGAAAAATACAGAAAACGCCCCGGTCTTTTGACCGGGGCAAGAGGGGGTATGCTTCCATCCGTATTTTTAAGGTTTAAGCCATGAACTTTGCGGCTTAACGATTAGACGAGCGTTGTTATATGCCATCTTCAATGTTAAGCATGTGCGCGCTGTATAGGTATTATTCCCTATTTTATGCGTGGCTAAAGCTAAATCCGGATTGGGTGATCCAGGGGTAAGGCATAAGGGCAACAGAAGTTGTATTTTCCTTCGTAATACTGGGGACAGCTATTTTGTAATTTGACCTTGCTTTTTTGGGCTTCATTAATCGCGCCAACGAGTCTTCTGCGCATTTCGTCTGAACTCAGCCCCTTGCATGTGTGCAGGAAATCTGTCCATGTTGTCCGCAATGATATGGTCGATTTGAGGGACTACCCTGCATTGAGGATTGAAAATCAAATCCTCGGGTTTCTGGAAAAAATCAGCAATGTCCGGAATATTATCGCCGAATTTGCTAATTAGCTGAATATCGCTTTCCCCTGACAAATGCCTTGAAAACATAAGGCGATAAACCTTTCTCGGCTACATCTGGCCTATTGTTGCGTTCAGCAAGAGCAAATATGCTTTCCAAATTTGCAGTTACAAGTCCAGTATTGAAACATGCAAAATTGTTATCAGAAGAAAAGGATATTTTATTTTCAGATTTAATTTTGCGGAAAGTATGTTCGATATAACTTTTCAAAATGGAATATTTGGCTTGCGTAGCATCTGAGAAATCCCATGGTTCGGATCTGCTATATTATTCGCAAGATATTCAATAGATGCGTCATAATTAGGGAACCAACAAAAGTCAAAAAGAGCCGAATGAAATTTTTCATAAACGTAAGTTTTTTATATTGTCAATAAACAAAAAAGACCGCCATGTAATATTATGACGGTCTTATTGTATCCTTTATGTTCGATATTCGTGGTTACGGATAGACCCGTACGTCTATATTTCATTATATGATGCAAATATAATACACGTTTTTTCGAGGTGCAAATTTTTTGCCAACTTTTTTAGTTGCACTATGAAAACGTAGCCGAATACACGTTTATTGTCCTAACGTATGGAAATGATAAAGAGCGAAATTCGTAAGATTGGAGAAGAACTGCAATTGATTTGATAAGGATGGGGAGGGGCTAACGCATCATTTTACGATGAATAGCAGAAGCGAGTAAAAGGCTGGGATAGATTCCCGGCCTTTCCTATTCGCGTGCCGCCCGATCTGCGGGGTTGGGTTCTCGGAATTTCACTGCTAATTTACAGGCATTCAATCGATAATTTTCAAATTGAGTGCTGTTGCTATATAAAAGATTATACGTATTGCCTAAATCCGGGACATATAGTGTTACGGTTCCTTTGTGTAATTCTGCAACAAAAGCAGCATAGTTAGATAAAAATGCCTCTTGTGATGTTCCTTTGATCAAAAATGTCAATGTTACGTCACGTTCATTTACAACCGGTGAATCCGGAACAATAATATCTATTCCGTTTTGTGTTGGATCGTCATTTTTGACAAATTCTTTGAGAGATGGAGGTGTAAGGAGGGCTGCATATGCTCCTGAAAGCATGGCAACTCCCCATTGTAGATAACGGTTTGTTATTTATAGTTACTTCTGTTGTTGGCATGTTTTATAGGTTATCAAGTTTTCGATTTATTGCAACAAGAGTTTCGCCCATTGCAGGCAATATGCGGGTGTATGTTCGAATATCTGCGACATTACCATTCAATTGAATCATAATATCTCGGATGTCGAAAGTCACATTACGCGTATCCATATTGATCGATCGAAGCAGCTCCATACCATTGACAAGGATGTTCATTTTACCTTGCATGTCAGTAAAGCGACCGTTGAGTTCGTCGCTTGTGTCTTGGGACATTGCCTGAAAACCGCGTGAAGTAGCATTCTGGGTAGATGCCTGATTGTCGGATAGCAGAGAACCTGCCCATCCATATTTATCATCTAAATATTTTTGTAAGTCATCAGCCATTTTATAGGCCTCCTCTTGTTCCTCGGCTGAAAATACCCCATCTAACCAGAACTCTTGCAATTTCTCGCGAATTTTCTTCATGGCTTCGGAAGATTGTATGGCAGATTTAATACTTTCTATTACCATTTGACGCATCATATTCCGAACCACATCTCGTGCGGTTCTTGCCCGATCTTCCCCGTTTGCCCATGCATCGGCGTAAGCTGTTGCGAAATTATCAATTGCAGATTTTAGATCTTCGCCAAAAATTGCATCTAAGGCCTTTTCCTTATTTTCTTCTATTTGTTTATTTATCTCATCAATTTGATTTTCCCATTCTTTGATTCGTTCTTCATCCGTGTCTTTTTACTACGCTCTTCTGCTATTTGATTTTGTATCAATATTTTTTTGCTGTTCGAGTAATTCATTTTGTTGTTCGATAAGTTCAGAAGCATCTGTAGAGTATGCCTCTTCAACGGCCTCCCCGAGTTCATCATATGATTTTTCGAGAGCATCAATTTGATCTTGTAAGCGCTGAATGTTACGTTCTTTTCGTCGATCTCCGCTGAAAAGGTTTATCAGGCTGGTGATAGCCGACACAGTTCCTTGAATGCCTTGAACAATATTTCCAGATGCGAATCCACTCACAGCTTGTGCTGCTCCGCCTACAGCACCTGCAATGTTGTTAATGGAGGCCGTCGTGTCTTCATCTGCTCCCAATGCTGACGCAATAGAAGACACACCGCTTATCGATGCAGCAACGATGTCAATTGCCTCCGCTACTGCTTGCCAGGCATCTTCACGTAGCTTTACAGCTCGAAGATCATCCCCATCTGCAAGTGCCTTTTATAAGCCTTGAAGTTTGCCGAAATACTTGCGAATGGATTCTTCCGAGTGGCTATATCTGCTGCTTGGTCAAGTTGATCGGTTACTGTTTTCAGATTGATAGGTCGAGGTCGGCATCGTGGAGCAGTCTGTTTAGGTTGTCAATAATACGCAATATCTCACGGCTCGACAAGGCGTGGAGGTTTTGGAACAGATTAATCCAGTCATCGGTTTTCATCAGTTCGTCCACCTTGATTTGTCCGATTTCCTCTGTTTCATGTTTGTCGATTTGAGGAATAAGGTCGGAGCGGCCGTTCTTTGTTGCTGTTTCCCTGTCTTTGGCGTGTTTCTCGCGTATCTTGGCAATCTTATCCTCCATCGTACCGTATTTCTCGACAATGGTATTTAGGCTGGCCGCAATTTCCGCTTGGTCGATCTTGATACCCAAATCGGTCGCTTGCTCTTTGGTGATATTTCCAGCCTTCAGAGCATCTTCTACCCACTTGCGGAACTCCTCGTATTTGTCTTTTATGCCTTTGATGCGGCGATCTTCTTCCGAGAGCGTGTCATCGGTGATCTGCTTGTATATCTTGTCAAGCTCTTGGGCGTATTTCAGTTCTATGGCAGCTCGGTCATCGGCATTTTTTGCTGAATATTCGATTGCCTTTCCTGAAAATCTTTTGTTTGATCTGCAGTTATGATTCCACCCTGCGCGGCTTTAAGTTTCGATTTATCCTGCTCGAGTTTGTTCATTTCCTCTTTTGTGCGCAAGTCTATTTCGGCCAGCTCTTTCTGCTTGCCATCTTTCAAAAATATCGATGCGCGATTGCTGAAGGGCTTTATCATTGGCGAGAATAAGATCGGATAGCTTTTTCTGGGCTTTGGCGGCATCCGTCACCGTTTTGCCCGAAACGCTGTATTGTTTAATTTTCGAATCGTATTCGGCGATTTTGGCGATCAGCTCATTCCATTTCGCTGTCCTTTCAATGAAACGTCCATCGCTTCGAGAGCTGCTTCCGCCTCCTTCTTCTGTCCTTCCCAATAGGGATTTGTTGCGATTGGTTTCTTTTCTGTCTGACCGTAGGGATGATATTTCATTTTGTTTGGTTGCGATTTGAGATAGATTCGACTGTTTAAGCGACTGATAATAATCTTCGCTCTCACCATACAGAGGAAGCAAATACGGGGCTTCTTTTTTGCTTATTGCGTGCATTCTCAATTAAACGGTCGATTTCTGCGTTTTGGGCTTTCAGCTCGTCGATATTGCCCTGCAATGTGGCAATCTTGACCTCCGCAGGGGCAGCGTCCCACTCGGCGGCTTTTTTGTGTTTCTTTTAGTTCATAGAGCTGTTTGCGGTACTCGTCCAACTCAGCCTCTGCATTTTTATAAGAAAGACTAAGTCCGGCCATTGCTGTCCTATCACCGAATTTCATAGCATCTGCTATCGCTTGATCTAACCTTTTTGACCTTTTCGAGGGCGGCATCATACTGCTCTTGCAGATTGTTCTCCTTGTGTGTCGTTGATGTCGTTGAGCTCCTTTGTAAGATCGATAAGCGACAGGAGCTTGATTTCCTCCTCGCTGTACCGCTGCAACAGTTCGGGGTAGAGACGTATCAGCTCCTCGTAGGCTTTGCGCTTGGTGTAGGCCGTGCTGACCTCGTCCTGCATGGTCGCACGCAGCTGCTCGGCCTTATTCTTCTGTTCATCGAGCTTCTGATTGTAGGCGTCGATGGCGGCGTTTACCTTTTCGTAGGCTATCTCCTCTGCGGATTTCGCCGTGATAATCTTGTAGAGTGACGGCAAACGCGGAGGCGGCCGCAGCGATCAACACATAGGGATTCTTCATCAAAGCCGCATTCAGTGCCTGCGTCTTCTTGGTCAGCGTTCCCATTACGGTTTGAGGGTGGAGAGACCGAAAGCGTGGGCGAGCGTTACCGTCCTGTGTACCCTTTCCGTTGCCGTCAGGACAACCAGAGCCGCCTTATATGTACCATAGGCGACGACAAGCTGGGCGACAATGTCCAGCACCTGATTATAGTTCTCGACGAGTGAAATCGTGCCTTTGAGTGCACCTGCAATGATGCCTTTTTGCGACTTGCCGAGGTCGTTGAACATCATGTCGAGAGCATCGCCGAGATTGGAGATGAGGCCCGTAATGGTTTTGGATTGCTCCTGCATGAGGTTGTGGAACTTCCGCCCTCGTTCGTCATGCTTTCAATAGCCTTCTGCACCTCTGGAAAGCCTATTTTGCCTTCCGTGACCATCTGTGAGATTTCCGCGCGGGTCTTGCCGAGTTGCGTTGCCAACTCTCCCGCGAGGTCGATGCCTCGGCTTTGGAACTGCATTACGTCACGCGTGTATAAAACGCCCCTGTACGGCCGTCGTGCCGTACAACCACGTGAGGTCTTGCAGGTTCAGTCCCAGACCGGCCGCAACATTACCGAGCCGAGTCAGTGTGTTGGTAATATCCTCTGCTGCGAATCCATATGCGAGAAGCTGGCGGGCGCCGCTGGCCACGCCTTGCAGGTCAAACGGCGTTTTGGCGGCCAGTTCGACCATTTGTGACATCAATGCATCAGCCTTTTCTTTACTTTGGAGCAGAGTTGCGAAGGCCACTTGAGCTGTTGAAACTCGCCACGAGTTTGCGCGATTTGTTTCACCAGCCCCGCAAGCGACACTCCGACGCCGATTTGTCCGAGGGTGGTAGCCAGGCGACGCATTGCAATATCCATACGGTCGGCGTCCGTCACGACACTGACGTTACGGTTTTGGCTGTTTTCTGAAGTTCACGGAACTTGCGAATTGCTTCATCGTTATCTATGACTACGGTAAGGTTTATACTCATAATACGATGACGGTTTTATCTTTATTGATTTCTACCTTTGATCCGCTGATGTTCACGACTTTTATTACGGCATAATTCGAAGCGTTGATTGTGGCCGAGGCTCCATGCATAAGAATGACAGTGTGGACGAAATCTACTCCCGAGGCTTCTATTTCAGCCGACGTATTGCCGACTAAGCAAATGTATTTTCGCTTGTCGAGCCTTATGCATCCGCAATCCACATACATGTTGCAATCACTCACTTCGTTTTTGTGAGCTTGAAATATTCCCAGCGGAGGGAAATTGTTTTATGGCAAAATTCAAGTCCTTGTGGCGTAAAAACAGAGAGGTCAGGGAGTGAAAATTTTTTTCACTTTGTCCAGTCGTTCGCAGGCGCCGAGTGCGGACGCGGATTTTAGGATGTTGTCAAGCATATAAATTATTTCGTTTGTTATCGTTTGCCTCCTGCCATCAGAAGAAGTGTGTTCATTGCATTAGGATCGTTCATGTCAATTATATCGGGAACTTTTGATTGTTCATTGTTGGGAATATTAGTTGTTGATTTACTTTTACAATCCGTTTTTAGAGCGTCGGAAATCATAAGCTGTACGTTAGCCCATGAAATCCCCCCAAAGAATATATTCAAGAGTCCAATGATAGCGGTTTATAAGATTATCTATTTGTCCCCAGATACTGCGCCCCTCCGTAGTGGCTATCCGCTCCGCTGTTGTCGTTGGGGAAATCATTACCCGCAGCGTTCTTACCAAGCGAATAGCGTTCATAAAATCCGCGTAGTAGGATTGAAATACGATGGTGGACAAAATGTTTGTAAGAGCTGTTGTATCCATTGTAGGGGGGACCAGTATATAAGTTTTGTCCGCTCTTTTTAGCATATCTTCGATTTCTTGTTGCGTCCGAAGTGTGGCGATAGCGATTATTTCGGCCACCTCTTTTGATTTTTCGAGCATATGGTCCACATACGTTTAACAGCACCCTCCATCTGTTCGTCGTCGAAAATCAGATCAAGGTCTATTAGTCGGCGACTTATCATCGCGAGTCGTCCGAGTTGAGGGGGTATAGGTAAAGGGTTATTTGTTCTTTGTCATTGCCTTCAATCTCGAACGATTCAATTTTTTTCAGTCAGTGTGTCAAGTGCACGTTGTTCTGTAAGGCGGCCGACTTCTTCTTTTTCATATTATAAACTATTGTTTTGCTCCCGCCCCGTCCTCGAGACGTGATGCAAGTCGTCAGCTTTCCAGCGGGATAGAGAATTTACAAAACGCTCTTGGTATATTCCGGAGTTGTAATCGGCCACCAGGAATAACCACCTTGTTCCGGAGCTAAAACTTTCGCAGATACTTTTGAATTTGAGCGGGTCGGTTTTATTGATTCCACCACCCAATGTCGCTACATATTTTAACCTTGCAAAGCGATGGAGCCTCCACTTTTGGAATCGAATACGAATGCTTTTACTCCTTCGTAAATCTCGCCTTTTGCAGGTTCTGTAGTTCCGAAGTAAAATTCCATCGTGTCGTCGTCAAAATCTACGACATTCCAAGTAACTTTTTGCCTTGCCTGTCGTTTCGTCGATTGCAGAGTAAAAAATGGGTCTGCTTCTCCTTCCCGATAAAAAAAATCATTACTGGAAGGTATCGCGAAATTGGTGGAAACACCACCATTATAAGGCTGACTGATTTTGGTGAAAGCCTTCATTAAGTCGGCAGCCTCAGCGTCTTTTACTCCTTTTCGGGGAGGATTACCTGCATGAACGGCTTTCAGTCCGATTATTTGTCCCATGTTTAATATTTTTAAGTTTTACTTTGAGGTTTGAAAATGTGGAGATCCCCCTCCTCACTAATAAGAGTTTCATCGCTCACATCAAAGAACCAGCGTTCGTTGATGGGTAGTATCCTAGTGAATCGAAAGCGAGACGAGTTAGTTCGTTCAGACGGTTGCGATCGGGGTAGCGTTGCTCTTCACGACCGATTGTCGGTGTTGTGTCCGGTACATAAATGTTTACATTTACGGTTGCCACCTGCGAATCTCCGACGACATTTGACAATGAGCCTACGACGATAAATTCTCCCGAAGGATTATTCGGGTAGTGGTCCGCATACATCATCGGCACGGTCTTCCCTAACAGCGAATCCCGGATGCGATCCCAGACGAGTTTGAATATTTCCGTAGAGGTCAGGTTCATCGCTTTTTCGATTTTAAGAATCGAGCGAACTCCGCTTTGAGTTTTTCAGCAGTAGATTCCACCCAGTTTCCCGACCCTTCGAGAACGTCGAAACCTTTAGCCTCGACATATTTCGCGTATTCCATACCGGCTACCCATACGAGATATGTTTTGTTAGCGGGAAGTTCACGGGCGACAGACCGGGCATGTTCAAGCCCTTTGGCATGAGCTTCATCGGCACCTTTGTTCCCTTTAGGATTGCCGTCCGGTCTGACACGGCGGTTATACTTGAAAGATTCAGCAATGATTCTTCCGTATTGTACCACAACATACCCGATGGAGTTGCGTAGGTTACCCGTGTGATCGGTATAACTACCGTGTTCGCGGGCGTACTTCACCACTCTTTCCCCAACGCCGACAACCATTCTACAGCTTTTCGGTCGTACTCTTCTTTTGCTCGCGCAAATTCAAGTTCCACCTCACGCCAGTTGGTACACTTTACAGCCATAATCTCGTGTTTTCGTAACGTTGTCCGCTTTTGTAGAATCCCTGTACCGGATACGACGCCGTGTCCTTGTCTTTCGGTTTGGCCTCAGTGCGGAGCGAACGGTCGAAGATGTTGAATCCTCGGCTGTCGAATATGCGTACTTTCGTCCCGATAGGAATTGGCTGTGTATCTGCAGGCATCGTAACCTCGAAAGAGTAGAGGAAGGCATCCCCGTTTTGCCCCTTTGATTTGCTGTGCTCGTCCATTCTGACGGGCATTGCATCGTCCGATGACACGCCATTCATGCGCACCTTCGATCCACGAACCATCAGGATTTTTGCGAGGCGTCCTCCTCGTACCACATTTCGAGCGTATAGGGGAATCTTACCATTGGTCGGAAATGTCGGTAATTTTCGATCGAGTATCGAACTCTTCGGCAATATCGTCCAGCCCGTTTTCCTTTGCGATATGGAAAATGCGCTTTTCCAGTTGTCCGTGTACGACAATGAATAGCCCCCGTTGCTCTCACTCGCAAGAACAATGAGATTTCGCAGAATGGCGATTGTGGCTTTTGCCACGCTAATTTTATCGGTTACCGTATAGTCTTTGAGTGTCTATTCCCTCGTCAATGCAGGCCTTTTTTCTTTGAAAGGATCCACATCGTAAGGATACAGACTTGCCGATATTGCCCTCGAAAGCAATAATATACAATTCGATACATACAATATAAATACTTGAATTACATTTAATTATGTAAATATTTTTCGAATATTATTTATTATTGCACATTCAATTTGCATACAAACTCCAAATATAATGACTTTTTAGGGTGATATGGCGTTTGTAAAGGGACCTGAAAAAAGGCGGTGTTTTCCGCCTCCTTTCATTCATATCCTACCTCCACCGACGACGCTCATACCGTTTGCAATATGCGGCACTTTTCAGCGTCATTCGGCGGAGATGTTCACATAATTCCGCCGCTGTCATATCGAACGTCTGTACGCCCTCGGTTGTAATATCATCACGTCGTCCGCCTCTCCGTTTTTGTTTTGGCCTGTCTTTGTCCATATCCCCCGTTTTTGTATCTTTGACTTGTCGAGAATCAAAGAATCGGGGAGTAAGCTTGCGGGAGGCTTCCCCGCTATTTTCAACCATTTTTCACCCTTTTATCAGGTTGCATTCCAGCCCATTTAAGAGCACATTCTCGTAACTGTTCATCTGTGAGCTTGGGAAATAAATCCGGCTTGTCTGTTATCGCTTTGTGTTGTGGGCGTCCGTCGTAATCGGGCAATTTTGCCGCCCATTCCATTGCCGCGCGTTTCGCTTCTTCCTCTGTGATATTATTCGACATATTCAAAGTGCTTCAAGATTGACATCGGACACTTTTCCGTCCTCTGTCAGATATAACAAATTTCGATACCCGCCGCCCTCTGCGCCGATTCCCGTATGGATATATTTGCAGTCGGAGGCGAACGTATTGAGGTTATCGATAGCCTGCTTTACCGCCTCGCAAAGAGCCAACGCCCGCCCGCGTTTTTCTGTTACGGCGATAGTGTATTCATTCTCTTTTTCTTTGATCCACACATCTGACAGGACCACACCGTGTCCGTTGATTGCAAACGCATTCAGTTCGAGCGGATTTGTCGTGCCAGCCCCGACCGCACGCTGAACGATTTTTTGCAGAATCTTCGATAACCCCAATAAATGCACATTCGCCCTCCTTGATTGCCTTACTACGCATATACGGTATCCGTATTCTTTTGCTATCCTCTCGTGCAAGCCTGTCGGCGGCGCTTTTCGTTTCCGCGCTTTGATTATCGGCAAGGTCTTTAATCACATTGTCGGAAATCTCTAATCCGGCAGTCCGGGCTGTTCGACTGCATTCGATAGTGTAGGTAGCGCCCGTTCGTGCTTGGATATTAAATCCCTTAATCCTTGTTTTTTGATTGATTCCATATCTTTTAAGTGTTTAATATTCGCTTTCAAGTTTCGACAAATATTCTTTGGCTTCTTGCGGCGTAAGCGTGCGAGGCGGTAGAAGGTTTTCCCCGTTCGCGCCCGTTATTTCCTGTCGCTCTACATACCCTCGTTTCTTGCCTCGTGTTTTGAGGGTGAAGATGATCGCCGTTTCGGAGGGCTTTTCGATCCAGCCTGCAAACCGTTTTTCTCCGTTCTCGTCTATTTCGATTTTCGGCACGCCTTGGATCAGCGTAAATAAACGGCTTTCGGACAAATCGACGAGTTTTTCCCTGGCTTCATTAAACACGGACGCAAATTCGGGATCGCTTTTAAGCCATCCGTAGAGCGTAGATCGCCGAATGTTTAACGCAGTGGCGATGTCGCCTGCGATACCTGCTTTTGCTTCGCATATTTCACGAAAAGTATCGATCGCGGGCTTTTTGCCTCGAAGGTTATTTTTTTAGTGTCCATTTTGTATAGTTTTATAGATTATCAAGTTTCTTATATCAATCACGGTATCTGCCCACATCGAATCCGTTTGCCTCGTTATGGGCGATTTTACGAATTATCTCCATACTTGGTAAACTCATCCCGCAAAGGCAGGTAAAATATCTGTTTTTTCATGGATGGTTTATGAAAATTTCGATTTTCTTTGCGTTTTGGTATAGTTGTTCCACCCGACAATAAAAAGCCGTCAAATCGGCTGTTTTCAGAACGGGCCGTTTTGTTCGTCGGTCGGGGTTGAGGGTGTCGTATCGTAGTCCGTTATCCGGGTCAGGCTTTCATCGTGGCGAAACAGAATACTTCCCGTAGCGCCTTCCCTGTTTTTGAGGACATAAAACACGCCTATCCCTTTGGTCGAAATATCTCCGAGTTCGGGATCTTTATCGTTTCCTCTTTCCGTATGGCCGGACGGTCGATAAAAATCACCATATCGGCATCCTGTTCGATCGCTCCCGATTCCCGGAGGTGTGACAGTTGTGGTTTGGCGTCTTTTTCAGCCTCGCGGGAAAGCTGGGACAACAAAATGACCGGCACGTCGAGTTCCTTTGCCAGCACCTTGGCCGCCCGGCTCATCTCGGCTACTTCCCGCTCGCGGTTATTGCGTTGGTCGGAATCGGGGCCGTCAGCTGCAAATAGTCGATAACGACCATACTGCACCGCCCCTGCCGTTGCAATGCCCGGCACTGCGCCCGGATAGCGGGCATCGAAATAGAGGGGGTATCGATTATCGTCACGGGCAACTCGCCCAACCGGGCCGCCCCGGTTCTATGCGCTTCCAATCCTCGGTACTTACCGCACCCGACCGGAACGCCCTTGCATCTACCCCGAAGCCCCCACCAGCATACGGCCGCCGAGCTGCGTCGCGGGCATCTCCAGCGAAAAAGATACACACCGGAACACCGGCCCCGGCTGCGGCTTGTGCGAAATGAAGCGCAACAGCCGTTTTACCCATCGCTGGACGTGCGGCAAGGATAACCAGCTGACCGCCCGCCAACCGCCCGTAATACGGTCCATATAGGGCAAGCCGGTAGATATTCCCACGCATTCGCCCCCTGCTGGTGGGCCTGCTGGCGGCGTTCCAGGTCTGCCAGCGTGTCACGCATCACATCGCCGATACTTCGGGCCGAAGCGATCCGGGCGGCATCGCCTGCGATCCGTTCAATACCCGACATCGCCCAATCCAACGCATTAGGGTCGGTCTGGGCTTTGGCTTTAAGTTCCGCCCCAAAGAAGAACAACCGGCGCCGCATATCAAACTCTACCAATCTCCGGACGTGGTTCAGTATCTCGACACCCGATCCGACGGCCGCCGCCGTAAGGTCGGCAAGATACTCGGGGAAATACCCGCCTTTCTCACTTCCGGCATAACTATGGGCAGGTCTATGTTCATTCCCCGGTCATCGAGTTTGCAAATAACATCGTAGATCGCCGCATTTTGGGGTCATAGAATGCCGTTGAGGTGAGAATACCCTGCACATCGGCGACGTATTGCGGTTCGAGCAGCAGCGCACCCAATACGGCCCGTTCGAGATTCGGGCGATTCCGGGATCCTCAAGTCAGCCCCAAGTGAGGCGTTATCGTAGCAGTTCGAGCTGTAATTTGTTTTCATTTTGCTGTGGGGTTTAGGGTTATTAAATTCGGGTTTGCGGCGCATCCAAATTCGGGCGGCAGCTTGCCAATCTTTCATCTGGGATTTACCGGACACTTTCCAACCGTTAGCCGTGAAATGATCGTAAAAACATTCCGCATCGTTCTTTGTCCCTTCGATCGTCGAAAAATAGTTTGTAACTTCTTCGAGGGGGGAGCAACAAACGCCGTGCGTTTGCTTGCGACTTTGTGCGGCTTGTCCGCACTTTCTTTACTCTCGTTAGAGAGTTTCTTATCTATATTCTCTTCTATTCTGTTCTTATCTATTCTATTCTTATTGCTATAAGGGTCCCTATTAGGGGAGTTAATAGGGACCCTATTTTCAACCCTATTTCCCCACCGTTTCTCTGCACCTCTTTTTGCCGCTTTCTATGGCGATATTATGTCCCTCATCCATTGGTTGCATACGACGTTTCAACCCATTGGAAAAGAATATTTTATCCTCGATAATAACAAACAGTCCAAAATCGAATACAACGCGGCGCATTTTTCGGGGTCTGTGCGATACTTATAGGCCGCTAAAGGAATATTCGCCAGAGGATAGGTATAGTCGGGCTGTGCTCTGAAAACTTCCAGCAAGGCCCAAAATATACCGTAACCTTCATCCCCATCTCGAATATTAACCGCTCACATTTGGGATCATCTTTGGCGGTATATTCGTGCGGGAAATAGTTGCGGTTGCTATTGCTTTTCTTTGACATTATTGCACCCCCTCCTTTCCGAATAAAATACCGTTTGAACCGGCCCCCGTGCACGCCCTCGCACCATTCATCGGCAATCGGTACGCCCTTATGTCGCAAATCGCGGATCGCACTGCGAGGATCGGACATCCTCAACGCCGCCGAAATATCTGCCACAGAACGAGGGGATACCGTCGGAAAGAAGATTTAATACCCGCTGCTGGTGATACCCCCACGTAATTTGCCTGTCTTCACGCCGGTTGATGGCCGGCACCCCTGCACACTCGCTGCGAGTTGCAAGGTTTTTCCCCGCCTCCGTCATATCCTCAACCTTGATTTTTGGCACTTTTGCGAGGTCTGACGCACTTTCGGATCGTGTCTTGATATGAGATACCGTTTGCCGCTCTATCCACGCTAAAGGGCCTTTTTCGAGAAAAACAAGCCGGGACCTATTTTACTGCACGGGATTTTCCCTTGCAGTTTTTTGTGTATATGGTTTGAACTGTGATTTTACAGCCGTTGTCGTTCAAGAACGCGGCCGCCTCTTCAATGGTGAGATAGTCGTTTTCGATGTTTTCCGGTGCCGTAGGTTTCTTGGTGTAGGCTTCAAAGGCTTTTGACACGGCCGCCTCGATAGTTGTCTGCAACTGTTCGGGCGTTGTTACGATAATTTCTGTCATATCGTGTTCTTTTAGTTATCGATGCAATATTACATCACACTGCAAACGTCGCGGGGTTCGGCACATTTTGCAAGCGTTTTTATTGTTTTTTATGTTATTTTTTCAACATTTTATCGATATTCTCGATAAAATCGGATTATCGCCTCCTTGACCTATCCTTGACGTATTTTTGCACTTTCTTACTTCGGATGATTTCGAGAATCACCCGATCGCCGTCAAGAACCAACATCCCGTGCCGACGGGGGATCACCACCTTTGGTGCGGTGCTCGGCCTGCATTCGGTGCGGATCCGACGCAACGGAAACCTGCGGCCTCGAAAGCCGATCCGATCAGCGTTATATCTGCTCTTTTATTCACACATCTTATTCATAATCTTTTGTATTTTATTTGTTTATTTCACGTTCTAAATTAACTGACGGATCGAATATCAAAAATTCGCCGTCTTTGGTCCATTCGCGGATCGTATAGCACCTGCTCGGCAGGTAGGCCGCCCGGTGGACGGCCTCGGCCTCGGTGGGGAATAACCCCAGCCGATAGCCGTCAAAAGAGAGTTCGTAAATCATTGTGCACCTCCTTTCCCCTCATTCAACACTTCGTCAATCATATCCCGCAGACGGCAAGGTCATCGTTGTCCATAGTGGAAAAATCATTGCCGCCCAAAGCGAGATTCCACGTTTCGGTGTCACCGTCCAGACGGTAATCGTTCGTTTTCATCAGTGTTATATCTGTCATCGTCGTAGTTGTTATTCGGTTGTTGTATTCTGTTCGATTACACGCCCCATAAGGGCGTGAAGGGCTTTTAACTCCTCGAAAGTAAGGGGATCGCCTTGCAGTACATCATATTTTCCCCAACCGAGATAATAAGTAATTTCGGGCGCTTGCCCCGCCGCCCTGTGAACCTCGTCGCGGTAAACCTGGATATTAGCAAGGTTACCAACGGTTTTATTCTTCATCATGATCGTTAGCTGTTTAATGGTTACAATTTTGGTCCAAGTCGGACATTAGAGAATAATGCAGGAAAAACTTCTCCAGCGTGGAGATTATCACATCGAGTGAGCGGTTCACCTCGCAGTATGGATCACCGCGTTTCGGGATGGATTCTGTAGGTGCCTTGTTAAATGCCGCGTACAATGTGTACGCCGCATCTAATACAGACAGCCATTTACGGGTGTTGGCGCTAATCGGGAGAGTTTGAATATCGCCCATTTTGGGGCGATGGATTCCGTCAGATACGACGGAGACGGCGGGCACGGGCGTGCTCTGGTTTTGAGTGTATGACATGTAGATTTAGGATAAATAAAAGCCGTCATTAGGTGTCCTACGCTCTACATGAAGCGCTGGGGCGTTTCCGCTACCCACACCATAGACGGCAGATTGTACGTCGAAAATAATCATATCATGTAGAATTTAGGATAGTGCAAATATAGCCCTTTTCTTGAAACCGCAAGGGCTGGGGCGGGTTTTAATATACCGTTACGAAATTCTCTACCTTGAACGAGCGCCAGCCGTCGGCCTCAACGTCGTAATAACGAATCGTTAGAGCGTCATTTGGTCGGCCGGTGCCCTTGATCGTGGCCGCCACTTCGTGCAACGTACCCGCCGCCCTGCGTAATGTCCCGTCGGCTTTCTCATAGGCGAACCGAACGACACCCGCCCGCATACGCTGCGTCAGGCGGTAAAGGCTCCAAGCCTTGACAAGGCAGATATTGAAGGTCTTGCCCGTTGTCCGGGCAATTGTCCACGCCCGGCGCATAATCATTTGTAAATCGTTTCTTTTTCATTGTCTGTATTGGTTTTTGGTTGTTCGTTCTTCCTTGTTTCGGGTCGGGGCGGCGGTTGAGGCCGCCCCGGTTCCCCTCGTCAGTTTAACAGCACTTGCAAAGCCTCTGCGATTTCCGGGTATTCGTTCCCTTGTTCATCCCATACGGCCGCCACCGTCGTGCGCTCTTTCTCTATTGCCCAGCTCGGAGCCGTCCAATAATCCCCGGCATCCTCTCTGATTTCGGCCTTATAGCTTACAGAAGCCGTGAATCCCTCGTGTTCGATCTCGAAGCCCTTATTTTCTCCGTCACAGTGGTAGTTAATGTAGTGGGCGATCTCCTTTGCGAATTGATTGTAAGCGGTAGTGTTCATTGTTGTAAACCTGTTGTTATCTTTTGACAATGCAAAGTAAACAATAATTATTCATACGTGCAAATATTTTGACAACTTTTTTAATCATTACACAACAATTTGCATACATTAAGTATAATTTATATCTTTGCATCGTATAACAATATATTTACATTATGGATAATGAATTTAGAATAGCCGAGATTCTCAAAAAGTGGGGATAACGCAAAGGATTTAGCCGAAAAAATAGGCATTTCCAGGGTCGGATTATCGAAAGCAATAAACGGAAATACCACCATCACGACGTTGCGAAGAATCGCCGCCGCGCTTGAGGTATCGGTTCCGGAGCTATTCGCCCCCCAGCCATCGAACACAATCACCTGCCCGAAATGCGGGACGGTGCTGGAGGTAAAGGAGAGGGAATAATAGTCGCTGTTATGGGAAAAAAACAGATCGGATAGACACCCAAAGCCTCAACAAAGCGCACGCCCTTTTCGAAAGCGGCGATATAGACCGTATCGAGGTGGGAACGGTCAAAGGGTTGCAAGATATACACCGGTATTTATTTGGCGGGCTGTATGACTTTGCGGGAAAGATTCGGACGCTGAATATATCAAAAGGCGGTTTCCGCTTTGCAAATGCCTTGTATTTGGACGCTATTCTGCCGGTGATAGAGAGTATGCCAGAAACGACGTTCGAAGAAATAATCGCTAAATACGTCGAAATGAATATCGCCCATCCATTTATGGAGGGAACGGACGGCCACCCGAATATGGCTCGATATGATTTTGAAAAAAGCGTATTCGGCGGGTGGTGGATTGGCGTAAGGTGGACAAAGGATTTATATTTGCAAGCTATGGAGCGCAGCCCGATAAACGATCTGGAGCTACGCACGCTGCTCGGCAGTGCATTGACCGACCGCACGGAGGATCGGGGAGGTCATTTTCAAAGGAATCGAACAGTCTTACTATTACGAAGGTTACGAGGCATAACCAAACTGCCCGTATTTCGTATTGGCTTTTTGCATTTGGCTGCATTTCATTCCTCGGACATAGAAAGTATAGACCGCACGAATAAAAGCCGTAAAATCGTGGGGAGTGCACGCCCTCTGTGTAATTTAGGGCGTGTAAATCAATTAGCTACAGGGGGGCGAAATGCAGTAAAAACGGAATGATCGACGGAAATAAGATGTGCCCCGCCGATCATTCCAACTAAAAATAACACGATATGACAAAGGTACTGCACTGCGGCGCATTATGCAAAATAATCGTATTAAAAATTCGTCAGTAATGCAGCATTTTTCTCTCGTTCCTCTCGTTCGAAGCTGGCAAGGTAGTTTTCCGTCGTCTTCAGATCTTGGTGGCCGAGGCTTTCCGATATGTAGGCGATATTCGCCCCTGAACGCTTCAATACCGTAGCGAACGAATGCCGGGCGGCATAGGTAGTAATCTTCCCAACCCCGATAGCCTCCCGATTCGTTTCATTCGAAGGTTTATTTTGGTTATAAATTCCCGCGAAACGAGCTTTGCGCGAAACGCATCCTCCTTACCTGTCAAAATCGGGAAAATATAGTTGTCTGCCTTTGGCGGATTGCCCCAGCGGTCAATAACGGCCTGCATCGGAGGGGTGACAATGGCCCGTATCGTTTTTCCTCCCGGCTTGTACGCTCGGTCTTTTGACGGGTGAAGCAAATTTCGCCGTTTTCAATATTTTTGAACTTCAGCCTAATAAAGTCGGCGACGTTGATTCCATTAACAAGTAGAGGAACAGCCAATAATCCCGGTATTTGGCCGTTGTTTCGGTGCCATCATCATAACGGGATATTTGCCCTATTTGCTCCAAAGTGAGGGCCAATTTTCGACCGTGACCGTTTTTATTTCATATTTCCCCTTATTGAACGGATCATCCACTGGACGAATGATCCCACAGTGTTTCGCTTCGCTTATTATAGCTCTAAGGGTTCGCATCGTAATGGAAATACTTGTCGTGTTACGCCCGATCTCTCGCTGGTGGTTCTCATATTCCTGCAACCATTTAGGCGTTACATCGGAAAACGGGATCGATTTCCCGGCAAACCGTTCTATGGAGTTTAATGTCGTCTTATATACCCACATCGTACCGACCCGTTCCGCTTGCTTCAGCCGTTCGATTTTGGCTTCGAAAGCCGTGTTTATCGTTCCGGCTGTTGCCCCATTCAACCGCATATTGAGTGTATAAAACGAAAAGTTTCCCGCATCGGTCAAATCCCGCACGAAGTCGCGCACGATATTGAATCGGGCTTCTATTTCCTCCCGAACTTGAACCAGCGACCGCAGCTTCGTAGTAGGCAGTTTGCGCCACTCCTCGACGGATAGTGTCTTGCTGGTGGTGTAATACTTCTGTTTGCGGGCGAATCCGACCTGTACTTTTACGGGATATTTCCCGTCTGCTTTGGGGCGTCTGGTGTCTAATACAGTGAACACCGAAACCGAATCTTTTGTGTATTTGAACATAGGTCAAAATTTTGCATACATTGCACATACTATTTGCATACAAATTTACTAAAATAATCCGAAAATAAAAAACAATAATTCGATCTTTAGGGAATTATTCACTGATAACCAGCATTTTTATATGAAATATAAAAATAGGGTAAAACCGATAAAATACTATATATTATTGCCTCGAAATTCTTCATACAACTACGATTCTACGGTCAGCGAATAGATGCCGTTGATTTCGGTGATAACCGGAAGTGACAGCGACTGTGCTTTTCGTGAACTCTACGCCGTTAGAGTTGTCGGTTTCGCCCTTGCCCCACTGTGAAATGCGGATGCGTCCGTAGTTAGAGTAGGTGACACCGGCTCTTGCCGCAGCTCGTTGTCGGCATAGGGGCGTTCTTGATGACGCCCAGTTTGCCCGCAGGTACGAACACGAGGTTCTTGTCGTTCCACGGCGAATACCCGTAAGTTTACCGTTATCCTGAATACGGGTCATGCGGCGGATGACTGAATGTCGGGAATCCGTTCGAACGCATAAACTCGTTCAGGTTCGCCAGCAACAGCGGTGTGGACGACTTGTCACTACCGAATACCGCCAACTTCATCTTCTTGTTGCGGAGGATATACGACAGGCGTTTCTGCGAGAGCAGAATGCGGTCGAACGTAACTTTGTCCTGTGCAGCATCGAGGATGGCTTGAATATCCTCCAGCGTATCGACCGTATCTTTATTGCCATCCGTCCATAACGTTTTCGCGGTGGCAATGTTCTCGCTCGGCATTTTGTAGTCGATCGTACCGCGCACACCACCCTCTGGGTTATTGGACGCGTCAAACGTGAATACGCCTTTTGTTCGACAATGCTCTGAGGAAGATGATGTCCAGTTTCGATTGCACAGAGTTCACGACCTTCGTAACATTGTTCCACATCAGATTGATGAGCTGCTGTGTCTTAATGAGATCGGACAGCATCCGCGAATCGAGAATCTGCAACACCTTACGATACTCTTCGATAGGCATCGAATAAGACATCTGGTGGGTTAATACCTTCTGCTTGATCGTTTCCAGTCCCTCGGTTCCATGATAGGCTCCTTACCTTTGGAGTCGAGCGTTGCAGCGGCGACGCTCAAATTGTACGAGCCGATCAACTCCTCGAAGTTCAGTCCGACGGTGGGGGTGTCCCCAGTCGAGGAATCGCTCGTAAATATTTTGGTCGAATAGCCGCTTACGCAAAGTTCAGAGGCGGCATCGATGCGAATCTGCACCTGTTTAGTCAGTTCGCCGAAAAAATGGATGAATAAAATACTTCGTTCATTGTTTACCTCCTCTTTTACTGTCGTACATACTTGATTTCGGGGTTTGTTCTTCAGGCTGTAACCTGAAGCCATGCAGCAGGGACGGGATAGGCTACATCCTTTTTGAGGCTGATACCTGCATATCCGGCCGATACGGTCTGGAATCCGTTATTGGCGGAATAGACCATGTCGGTTTCGACAACTGCATCAGGCAGATTGTCGTCCGGAGAGGACATCTACGCCTTCAGTCGCACCCGTTACGGCCGCTGCGAACGTGATCACATCGTAATCTGCATTTTTGGTATCAATGCTTTTTTACGGTCGAATTTGACTCGCCGACCTTAACCGCATCTCCTACTTGGAGCATGGAACCCTTCTTGACATGTGAGCAGTGGTTGTGCCGCCCGACAGAACACGTGCACTCTTGCATATGGAACATTCCATGTTGTCGAAGTCGAGCTTGATCGGCGTACCTTTGGAATCTTTGTCCCTTCGGGATAGGTTCCTTCAGTTTGAAGTCCCCGGCAATACGGCGAACTCACCGCGCCAGAATATGGGGAAACCGCCCTTTACTTTTGTTTTTTCAAATACGATTGCCATGATTTTACGTTTTGGTTACTCTTTGTCCGGAAGTGTTTCAGCCCACGCCTTTGCGAGTTCTTTGCCCTGCGCTTCGGGCGTGGACATCGGGAATCCCGAACCTTTCCCTTCCAGCTCTGCGGTAACCAGATTTTTCTGCACGTTTGCGAGGTAGTCGCCGATCGTTTTCATCTGCATCGTCGGCGATGACGAATCCCCTCTTTTCATGCGCCACTCCGGAATACCGGGTTTTTTGCCTTTGCGGAGATGAGATTGGGCTGGTCGTTCTTGGCCTTTTCAGCTTTCAGAGTATCGCTCTCCCGCTTTGATGGCGTTGTAACGCTCCTCCTGTTGCTTGTAGGCTTTGAACCACGCAGGTTCCTCATCGTCGTTCGTTTTTTGCCCTGCCCGCCCCCATTTGCAGGAGATGCCTCCTCTTTTGCCTTGAGTTCGTCATACAGTCCTTTCAGTGCGTTGTACTCGGTGCGTGCACGATCAGCGTCAGGACTGAAAACTTTAAAGGAAGGAGTTCGACCCCGCCGACTGCGGTTTCATTTGCGATTCATCGGTGACGGATTTTTCCAAAATGGAGGCCACTCCGTCGAGAGCCTTCGCTGAACCCCAAATTAGAATACTTGGTTTCAGCGCTACGAGAATTTTCTCTTTCATGTTTTTTTTCGTTCTATATGGTTTCGAATAAATCATCATATTCGCACAAAAAAGGTCTGTCAGCCGACGCCAACAGACCCACTAACAATTACATGAAAAGGTTATATCGTTCTGGTAACTGGTGGGCTGCGACTACAGCCTCTGCGACAAAAGTCAATATGTTCGGCACATTTATGCAAATTATTTCTTTTAAGGAAAATTCGTTAAAAAAGAGGAGAGCAATTCTCAATTTTCGGAAAAATAACTATTGAAATGATTCATTCCAAAAGTGCGAAAAATAGTGCAAGAAGGAGGTATCACAATGGGAAATTAGATTGGGTTTGTGTCTAAATTATTGTGCCCGACTAAAAACAAACCAGTCACCTACAGGGCTGTAAGTGACTGGTTTTTCTGTGAGCGCACCGGGAATCGAACCAGGGACACAGGATTTTCAGTCCTTGCTCTACCAACTGAGCTATGGCACCATCATCGACTGAAACTCGTGTGGGTTTCGAATCGTGGTGCAAAGATAGATATTATTTCCTGAAAACCAAAAAACGACCGAATATTTTCCATCTCAGACTTTCATTTTCAGGAACGGCAGGCCGGAATATCGGAAAATTTTTTCGGCCAGGATACCGGAAATTCAGGATTTTGGTTATTTTTGTAAAAACTGTAAAGATTATGAAAACAAGCAGTTTGATGATGTGTGCGCTGGTTGCATTGACAGCCTGCGGTACCGGAGTGAAGCAAGAGTGTCCGTACGCCTGTCGAAATGGGCGAGCGGATCGAATTGAAGACGCCGGATCCCAAGATGGGACTGACTATCAACGAAGCGCTTTGCGGCGCAGCTCGTCGCGCGACTTTTTCTCCGGAGATGCTCTCTCTGGAGCTTTGGGTGTACTGTGGGCTGCTGCCGGGGTAAACCGGGAGGATGGGCATCTTACCGCGCCTTCGGGCTATGGCGCTCTATCCCATTCGGGTCTATGCTTTTCCTGCCTGAAGGGTGTATCGTTACGATTCGAAAGCGAATGTATTGAACCGGGTCGTCGGGAGATCGTCGGGATCGCGATGCAGGATTTCGCTTACACTGCGCCTCAATTCTGCGTATGTGGCCGATTACAGCGTTTGGCGTGACCGGAATCAGCCGGTGGACCGCATCCGTTTCTGGTGCGCGGCCGATGCGGGCGGATATACGGAGAACGGGAACCTTATGCCGCCGGAAACGGTCTGAGGCCATTACACGGGGTAGTTTCAAGGAAGAGGCGCTGTTGGAGTTGCTGGGGGCTCGATCCCGCACAATACGGTGTGACCCCCGCCCAGACGGTTGGCCGGTAGTATTTTCGAAAGAGTATCGACGAGGAGTTCCCGGAACGGGAAGCCCGCTGCGTTTTGTCAGGAGCGGCAGACTGCAGGTCCGGTACTGGTGGATTTTTCGGACGAACCGTGCTGTCGTCGCTTTTTCTCCTTTGACAAAATGAAAAGGGGAATTTTTCGTATCTTTGACTTCGTTTTGGATACTTCGCCTCGGCAAAATGCAATAAAAATTTGCTTTTGCATTCGGCTTATTCGTAATCTTTGACTTTGTCTTAGATACTTCGCCTCGGCAAAAATGCAAATAAAATTTGCTTTTTGCATTCGGCTTATTCATAATTGGACTTCGTTAGATATTCGCCTCGGCTTAAAAATACAAATAAATTTGCTTTTGCACTCGGCTTATTCGATATCTTTGCCGTGGAAAATTTTCGTATGGGCGGCCAGCTGTTCGGCGTAGTTCGAAAAATTCGGCATTACGTTCGATGTGCGCTGTCTTTGTATTGTAAATAACGACGATTTTATGCTTTCAAAACCCGAACGGAGCAGATTATTGCTCTGATAAAACGAGAGGTCGTTCCGGCGATCGGCTGCACGGAACCCATTGCCGTTGCGTTGTGCGTGGCCAAGGCCCGCGAGATACTGGGGGACGGAACCGGAAAAGGTTTCGGCCCGATTCGAGCCAACATACTGAAAAATGCGATGGGAGTGGGAATTCCGGAACGGCATGATCGATTGCCGATCGCGATCGCTTTGGGCGCTTTGGTCGGACGGTCGGAGTATCAGCTCGAAGTGCTGAAGCGATTCCGGATGCGAAGGCCGTCGAACGGGGTAAGCGCTTTATCGAGCAGGGGCGGATCGACATCTCCCTGAAAGAGGGCATTACCGAGAAACTCTATATCGAGATCGAAGTTTCGGGCGGCGGACATCTGCTGTGGCGATCATCGCCGGCGGGCATACGAATTTCGTCTTCATTTCACGGACGGCGAAACGCTTCAGGGAGAGTCGTCGTACCTCCGGCAGCGAACAGGAGGCGCAGGCGTCGAACCAACCTGCGCAAGTGTTTGACTTCGCCATGACCACACCGCTGGATGAAACTAGGCTTCATCCTGAAGCCAAGGATTGAATAAGGCTGCGGCAGAGGTCTTCGTTCAAGAACAAACTATTGCGTGGGAAATACTTTTGCGCCATGCTCCCGAATTGCGGATTATCGGGGGATTGCGCCCTCCCGCATTCTCTCCTATACTTGCGCGGCTCAGACGTTCCGCATGGCGGGAGCCATGGTTCCGGTGATGAGTAATCAGCGGCAACCAGGGCATCGCGACTACGTTGCCTGTGGTCGTTTATGCCGAGGAGATCAAGGCGGACGAGGAACATCTGCGTGCTTTCCGTTTGAGCCATCTGACCGCTATCTTATATCAAGCAGAGCCTGGGACGTCTTTCGGCCTTGTGCGGCTGTGTCGTGGCGGCGACCGGTTCGAGTTGTGGCATCACCTACCTGATGGGCGGCGGGTACGAGGCCGTTTCCTTTGCCGTGAAGAATATGATCGCCAACCTGACGGGTATGATGTGCGACGGTGCGAAGCCGAGTTGTTCGCCCGTTGATGACAGACGGGTTTCGACGGCTGTGCATGGGCGATGCTGGCTGGCGTGGAGAACCATTCGGTTTCGTCGGTCGAGGGGCATTATCGACGACGATGTCGATAAGTCGATCCCGCAACCTGACGCTGATCGGACGGGACGGCATGAACGAAACGGATCATCTGATCCTGAAGATCATGACTTCGAAATAGCCCCCCCTCGAAAATAACAAGCGTGTTTGCCTTTGCGGCCGGTGCGCTTTTTTGTACAGAAAGTAAAAGACGGTGCGGAGCAGTCGAAAGACGGAACAGCGAACTTGAATCCGTTCGTCGGGAAATGTGGAACGACCGGTCGAACGCAGAACCTATTCCGGCTTTCCGAAACGGTATGCAGGACGATGTTCGTCGCCCCTTGGTGGGCCGTCGTGTAGTCTTTGGCGATGCGGCTGCATTGTTGAAGCAGATGCTCGTCGTCGCGCAAGGGGGTGAACCAGGTTTTCAATTCTTCGTATGAGTGGATGGGCGTTGCCGCCCGAGCTACCAAGTCACGCGCCTCCTTGAATTTTTCGTAGTTAGCCGAAAGCGATCGGCAGACCGAACGTGGCGGCTTCGAGCGTGTTGTGGATGCCTACGCCGAATCCGCCGCCGATATAACCCCATTCGGCATAGCCGTAGGCCGAGGGAGAATACCTACCGTATCGAGAACGAGCAGTTGTTTGCCATCGAACGATGTTTCGGCGGTGCATTGCGTATAGCGGACAGCTCCTCCGAGGGTTTCAGCGAGCAGGCGGTTGATGCGGTCGTCCATTTTCGTGAGGTGCCACGATGAATTTGACCGAGGGGTTTATCGTTTATCAGGCGGATCAGAAGTTCGTCCGTCCCCAGGTCGAGCCGGCGATCAACAGACGGGTGCCGCCTTTGAACCGTTCGATGTCGATTTTTTCGCCGCAGCCGCAATTTCGGCAACCCGATCGAAGCGGGTGTACCGGCGACTACGACGTTGTCGAAGCCCAGTTCTGCCAGTAATTTTTGAATCGTTGTTCTGAACGAAGATCGTGTCGAAACTTTCGAGTGCCATGCGCCAATAGCCTCCGTAGGGGCGGAAGAAGATCGAGTTGCGGCGGAAGATGGCCGATACGAGCTGCGGATCGAGCGGGCGGCGCAGCCGGTGAGCAGGTTGATCCAGAATTCGTATTTTGACGAAGATGGCGATTGGGTGGGGCGATGTCCAGAAAACGGCGGGCTTTGCGCGGTGTGTCGATCGGCAGGAGAAGATGTAGTCGGCCTGATCGTAATTTTTGCGGATTTCTGTAGTCTCGAAGGGGGAGAAAAACGTGAGCAGGATTTTTGTATTCGGGATGTTCCTTGCGGATTTTTTCGATCAGGGTCGGTCCTGTTCGAATTCGCCCAGGAGGCGGCATGTATCCAGATAATGCGAGCCGAGGGGTCGATGCCTTTCATGCGGCGGAAGAGTCCTTTCCGGCCGTCGATCCAGCTTCGCCTCGGTGCCAGGGGTGAGGCCAATGCAATGGCCCAAACGTAGAGTAAACCAGCCCTAAATCTTTATAGATCCACATCCGCTTTCTGTTTTGTGCGTCTTTATATCGCGGATGCAAAGATAAGATAAATTGTCAGAACTGCCAAATCACCAGTGGAGTTCGATGGCGTCTTCGATAGCGCACTCCGGTGTGCCTGCGGGGGCGGTTTCGACTGCGATCAGGTCGAATTGCACCTCCTGCGAACGGATTTTCTGTCAGATAAGCATTCGCGGCCCGACGAGTGCCCGGCGCTGTGCGAGTCGAGCGCCTGGCGGGGTGAGGCCGTCCTGCCGGCGTGTCTTGACCTCGATGAAGTGGAGGGTGCCTTTTCTGGCAGCGACGATGTCCAGCTCGTAATGTGTCCTTGCCGCCAGTTGCGGTGGAGCAGGGTGAATCCGTGGTCGAGGAGCCACCGGGCGCAGGCCTTTCGCCCAGCCGCCCGGTATGCTGTGTCGTGGTCATCGGTTCGTCGGAGAAAGCTGTCCTGTTTTTTCGAAATATTTTTTCATGACCAGCAGCGAAATGAACCGTTCCCCGGCGACTGTCGTAGAATTGTGCCGTGCGAAGTCGTTCGCATGGTCGATGATCTGTTGGGCCTGTTCAAAAGCGATGTAGTAAATCGATCTTCTCCTCCAGGTCGGAGTAGTCGTCCCTTCACTGATGTAGTGGTAGCCGGGGCGCAGGCGTCCTCCCCATGAACCAGGATTCGTTGCGAGGCCGGGGCATCACGGCGATCGAATTGGCGGACATGACCCACCGGATGTTGCTGGCGATGTCGTTGCCTTCGAACGTCATGATGAACTTCGAATCGAGGTGGGCGTAGAGCGTGATTTGTTTTGCTGTACCTGTTTCGGGCACTGTGTCCGCTGCGGGTATCCGCCGTGTCGATGCGATTGTCCCGGAATGTTTTCTGATGAAGCGCCGACGTACTGCCGCCGTTTAACCGATCCCCGAAAATCACCCGGTCATTTTCTCCGTAAACGGAATTTTGTCGTGCAGCCGGATATCCAGCGGCAGCGGTCCAGATTGGAGCAATACGGAGTTGTCTCCTTTGCCGGAAGCTCCCCCCCCCGGTCGATTTTTCGAGCCTTGATGATCGTCGGATGAAGCAGGTCGAAAACCCGTCGCCGAAATAGGTCTGCCAAACGCAGGAAACGTCGAAAAACGGGTGGTTTTGATAGGAGTCGAAAAATGGCGCTGTGCCGGCCCCCTGAATTTGTGTTCTTTCAGGGTGCCGCTTCGGTCGAAGAGAGAGGCGCTCTGCGCCGGTCAAACGGTTGTAGTATTGACGCGGTCGAGCACATAGTCCATGTCATAACGTTTCTCTCCGTCGCGCAGAATCTCTTCCAACCGGCTGCGGAGGCACCTTCGGTACGGCATAACGGGATAGCTGGGCGATGAAGTAGGGCAGCTTGATGTTCTTGCCGCCGTGCAGTCGGTTGAGGGCGGTCATTAATTCCATAGTTGCGGATACGGTTTTCAGGGATTGCGGAAAATACTGCGGGGCATACCATATTATAATAGGAACGACAGGTCGTCCCCGGCTTTTCACCTCGTAGGGGGCGATCTTCTTGAAAATACGCATCGGACGGCTGCCGATCAGTTCCAGTTTTCCGTTTTCATAATGAAGCATGCAGCCTTCGCGCAGGCCGACGACGTAGCGGCGCGGATTGGCC
>VOFG01001312.1_pt1 | contig 31905 bp, 38 predicted proteins | sample 5384171 | NCBI WGS metagenome assembly VOFG01 (sample SAMN12384726, study PRJNA508395) | human gut metagenome | isolation source: healthy gut F | host: Homo sapiens
GTAGTGGAAGCTCTGATTGCTGCGGCTAAAAACGGGAAGAAAGTGACGGTGGTAATCGAGCTGTTGGCGCGTTTCGACGAATCCAGCAATATAAAATGGAGCAAGCGTATGAAAGATGCAGGCATCAATGTCATTTTCGGTGTAGAGGGGCTGAAGGTACATTCCAAACTGTTATGGGTGGAGATGAGTGGCGGACGCGACATTGCCTGCATCGGAACCGGGAACTTTCACGAAGGAAACGCCCGAATCTATACGGATTGCATGTTGATGACGGCCGCCCCTGCTATTGTAAAGGATGTGGCGAATGTGTTCCGTTTCATAGAAAAACCTTTTCTTCCTGTGAAGTTCAAAAGAATTGCTGGTTTCGCCGAATATCATGAAAAAAAGAATATTCTGGCTATGATACAGACGGAAATCAAAAATAAAAAAGCAAGGAAAGGAAGCTTATATAAAGGTTAAAATCAACCATATCACGGATGAAGATGTCGTGAGGAAACTTTATGATGCGTCTGCAGCCGGAGTGGAGGTCGATTTGCTCGTGAGAGGGAATTGTGCGTTAGTGACAGGAATACAAGGGAAAAGCGACCATATCCGTATTCACGGAATCATAGACCGTTATCTGGAACATAGCCGGATTCTCATTTTCTGCAACGGAGGGGACGAACGGTATTTTATAGGGAGTGCCGACTGGATGCCCCGTAATCTGGACCATCGGATAGAAGTGATGGCTCCGGTTTACCATCCGGTCGTTCGTGCCAATTGAAGCGGATTGTGGAATGGGGCATGATGGACAACCGGAAAGGGCGTATCGTAGACGGGACGGGGCATAATATGTTTTACGAGGGAACAGAGGGTGCGGAAGCATTCCGCTCACAGGAACGGTTATATGATTATTACGCCAAGCAAGTGGCGGAAAAGCAAAACGATAAAAGTAACGAATGACTATGATGGAAGGTATGAATTTTGCGGCTATCGACATCGGTACGAATGCCGCCCGGTTATTGATTAAGAACATCGATCCTAATCCTTTGGGAGAAACCAAGTTCAGGAAAGTGTTGTTCATCCGTTATCCCTTGCGTCTGGGAATGGATGTGTTCTCGAAGGGTAAGATCGGGAAAAGAGCGTGCCGAAATGATGATGCGCATGATCAAGGGGTTCAAGCAGATGATGCGTATGTACGATGTGGTGGATTATCGGGCGTGTGCTACGAGGCGCCATGCGCGACGCTAAGAACGGCAAGGCCTTGATCAAGAAGATAGAAAAGAAGACGGGGATACGCATTGATTTAATCGAAGGAAAAAGAAGAAGCCGGCATCCTGTATGGAAACCATATAGAGAAACTTCCCAATAAGGAAGGAACCTTTATGTATGTAGATGTGGGGGAGGAAGTACGGAAATCACTTTGATACACCAAGGCCGATTGGTGGGTTCCATGAGCTATAACATCGGTACGATCCGGTTGTTGAACCGTGCGGTAAAAGATGGGATTGTAGACGGGCTTAAAGCGGATATGGCGGGTATGTATGCCAATTACGGACCTATTAATATTATAGGTAGCAGGGGGCAACATCAATAAATTGTTCCGTCTGGCGGAAGAAAAAAGCAAGAAAAGAACTTAAATTGCCGATTACGTCCTTACGTAGTTTGCATAACGACCTGCAACCGCTGTCGGTAGAAGAGCGTATGGATCGTTTCGGGGCTGAAACCGGACCGGGCTGATGTGATCGTTCCGGCGGCAGAAATATTCCTGATTATTGCCGACTGCATTCATTCGGACTACGTGTATGTACCTACCATAGGTTTGGCAGACGGCATCATCGGAGAACTTTATGCTAAGGCTACGCAAGATGAGAAAGAGCGTTTGAGTCGGAGCCGTTTTTATCTGAATGCCGAGGTACAGGGACTCCTCAATGCAGAAACGGTGGAGTCCGATAAATGAAGTTTTCTTGTGGGGCTTGTGAATTTCTGTGAAAGAAAAAAGTCTATGATGAAAGAATCATAAAAAGTTTTGTATTTTGCCCTACAAATGAAGATTTTATGAGATTACTGCATATTTTGGGGCTTTTGACGCTGTCTGCACAAATTTATGCTGTCCCCGCCCGTTTTCATGTATTCCGTGCCCAAATGAGTGACGGCACGTTTCAGAATATCCGTTTTGCGGTGACGAATATCGAAGTTATTATGTGAATGAGGAGGGCTTTTTGGTAGAAAAGGAGGAAACCGGGTGTTTTCGTGTAACCTCATTGCGGCCGCGAGATAAAAGAGAAAACCGCGAGCGTACGCCTATGCGGGCAAGCTCCCAGGATAGGGTGGCGATAAAGCCATTGGGAAGTCCTCGGATACCGGTCATACTGGTAAACTTCAGCGATGAAAAGCTCACGGTGGCGGAAACGGCAAAGGGAATAGCCGATTATTATGATAAGTATTGCAACGGGACGAGAGACGGCATCTTGTACACGGGGCTGGCAGCAGAGGGGCTGTACGTGATTACTTTGCCCAACAAAGCGACAGTCTGTTTCTTCCGGAGTTTGAAGTGATCGGCCCGGTGACATTGGACAAGCCGATGGCTTATTATGGAGAAAATTCGCCATCGGGTGCCAAAGATATCCGTTTTTCAGAATTTTGCAGCGAGGCTTTGGAACAGGCCACGACTTTGGTTTCTGATTTTAAAACGCGGTTCGATAATGATGGAAACGGCACTGTGGATTTAGCCTTTTCATATATGCCGGTTTACCGGAATCGGATCCCGGGTGACGGAAGACGCCATTTGGCCGAAAAAATGATCCGCCCGATGACGATTAATGGGGTTACGGTGTCCGTGACAGCGTGTTGCAGTGAACTTTCAAAAGGCAGTTCGGGCAATCAGCCTTCGGGTATCGGTACAATGTGCCATGAAGTGTCTCATGCTTTAGGCTTGCCGGACGAATATGATACGAACTATACCGCATTGGGCATGTCATATTGGTCGTTGATGGATTCCGGTAATTATTGCGACAATGGAAAGACACCTTGTGGTTTGACTGCATACGAACGCGACTTGTTGGGTTGGCGTCCGCTGACGGTGTTGGAACGTAGTACTACGGTCAGATTACGTCCGTTGGAAGCGGGTGGGGTAGGCTATAAAGTCGTCAATGAGGCAAATCCGGATGAATATTACGTATTGGAGAAGCGTCAGCACGTGGGTTGGGACAATGGATTGATGAAGTTGGGACATGGAATGTTGGTGGTGCATGTCGACTATGATGAGACGGCATGGAAGAACAATATGCTGAATACGAATGCCACACATCAACGTATGAGTTTCATTCCGGCCAATAACCGCTATGTAGGTCCGTACAATGCAGAAAGTTCGGCTGATTTGCTGAACGCATTGGGAGGACAACCTTATCCCGGAACGGAGGGAAATACAGCCCTGACAAATGAGACTACACCGACATCACTTGTTTTTCACAGGAACGTGGATGAACAAACCTATTACCCAAATCCGGGAGTTGGAGAACGGGGACATCGTATTGAAGTATATGCCTAAGGGCCGGTTGAAGGCTCCGGTAGTGGAAACGGCTGTGGAGGTGGCTTCAAATAGCTTTAAATTCAGTTGGAGTCCTTCGGAGAACGCTACGTTTTATACGGTGAAAGTGTACGGAATTTCCGGTGATGAGCAGTGGACCGAGCATCCGGTATTCGTTGCCGACTCTCTTAGTGAAACCTGTTGCACAGTCCGGTTGGACGATACCGGATATCAGTCGTATACCTATGGCGTTTCGGCATTGGACGATGAATACGAAGATTCGGAGTTTTTCCGGTTACGGCTATGTCAATTACCTGCGGATGCCGTACGGCAAGTGAGTGCGGAAAGATGGAGCCAGTGTAGAGCTCTATTCTCTGCACGGCGTGTTGCTTGCCCGTTCACGGGAGGAAATGTAACCTTAATCCGGGCATATACATCCTGCGTACGGAGGGTAAGGCCGTCAAGATAGTTGTTAAATGAAAACCGATAAAATAAAGCAAAATGAAAAAATTGAGTTTGAAATGGATTGTAGTTTGTTGTGGTCTGTTGTTTACCACGACTGCATCTGCGCAGTTGGGTAACTTGTTGAAAGAATGTGTTGGGGGGTAATAAGGGGACGGAAACCCAACAAACCGAAACAGAAAGAGAAGGGTAATGTCTTGGGATCTATATTCCAGAATCTGATTTGGGACAGCCAAAGTGGAAAATTCGAGTTTGAAAGGAGACTGGACGTATGAAAGCCCGGCTGTGGTGTTCGAATCCTCCAACCTCTTGAGGAAAGCCGGGGAAGTCTGATGACGAATACTGCGGAGAAAACGTTGCAGAAGTATCTCGCTAAAATCGGTTTCGAGGAAGGCAAAGTTGATATTTCGTTCGACGGAGATAGTACATATACCATGACCATAGGGTCACGGAATTCAACGGGAACTTATACTGTCCAAGACAATGAAATAACCTTGAAGCGCAAAGGACTGCTGAGCCGTCCGGTCACAGCTAACCTTGCGTTGAAGGGCAACGAGATGCAAATCACTTTCAAGGCGGATAAATTGCTCGACTTCTTGACGAATATAACGACAATGACCGGTAATAGTACACTGAACATGATCGGTAATATTGCCAGCGGATACGATGGCATGCAATTAATTCCAATTCAGAAAAGTAATCCGGTTTGTTACAGAAAAACAGGAAGAGACTTTAAATAAGGCTTTCCTGTTTTTTTTAGATATCGTTGGAGGTTGAATGTCAAGTTGCGTGGTATTTTGACCAGTTTCTTGTTTACGACCTTTTTGATAACCGTCCCCCTTGCTGTTCCAACAAGTATGTGGAATCGTTTTCTACCGTCAGTTTGACTTCTTGTGTTTCGAACCCAAATCATTGGACAGCCTGAATGTGGCGGTTTTCTCATTTTCAATCTTGGAAGAAGTAATCATCCATATACCGTACACGTTTCCGTTCATATATCCGTTCATGGGACCGAACATTTCCATTCCCGGTACATTGATGCTTTCTTCATACAAGTCCAAATGAAGATAAATTTTGTTTTCACGGTCGTAAAGCGTGCATTTAAATGGTGAACGGGCTGTAGTGAGACCCGTACATAAACCAACGAGACAAGTAACGATATATTTTTTCATCATACGTGTAACTTTTATTTAAAGGTAAATCATGTTCGTCAGTATGCCAAACGGTTTAATGTTTTTTTTGAATATACTCTTTCTGTCCCTTGTGTTTGCAAACAACTCTCTATGATTATAAAATATTTTTAATGAAATGTGTTTAATAACAGGCCATTTCCTTTTGGGATTACTGTAAATTTCTGTACCTTTGCCTTTGTTTTATAAAAGGTTAGAAATGAGTAGAGAAGCGTATGTTCCTAATTTTATTTTTGAGTCGAGTTGGGAGGTTTGTAATAAGGTAGGCGGTATTTATACGGTATTATCCACTCGGGCAAAGACATTACAAGATAAATTGAAAGATCACATCATGTTTATCGGTCCGGATGTGTGGAAAGAGAAAGAGAACCCGCTTTTCGAAGAAGATGCAAGCTTGTTGAAATCTTGGAGAGATACGGCTGAAAATGAAAATTTGCACGTACGAATAGGCCGGTGGAATGTTCGGGGCACCCCATTGCGGTTTTGGTGGATTTCCAACCTTACTTTGCTATAAAAACGATATATATACCCGCTTATGGGAAGACTACGGAGTAGATTCGCTTCACGCTTATGGCGACTACGATGAAGCGTCTATGTTTTCTTATGCAGCCGGACTGGTTGTCGAAAGCTATTATAATCATATTTTAAAGGGGAAATGTGAACATGTCGTTTATCAGGCTCACGAGTGGATGACAGGCTTGGGGGCTTTGTATATTCAGAAGCATGTTCCGGAGGTTGCCACTATATTTACGACACATGCTACGACCATCGGACGTTCCATTGCCGGGAACCATAAACCGCTTTATGAATATTTGTTCGCATACAATGGGAATCAGATGGCACAGGAGCTGAATGTACAGTCCAAGCATTCCATTGAGCGCGAAACAGCTCATCATGTGGACTGTTTTACCACTGTGAGCGAGGTGACGAACCCGGGAGTGTGCGGAATTATTGGACAAACCGGCCGATGTGGTCCTGATGAATGGTTTTGAAAAGGATTTCGTTCCGTCGAAAGCTCAGTTTGCCCGTAAGCGCCGAGAGGCTCGTCGTAAGTTGCGTGAAGTGGCAGGTGCATTGTTGGGTACGGAATTCGATGACGACGTGATGATTATTTCGACCAGCGGGCGGTATGAGTTTCGCAATAAGGGTATTGACTTGTATATGAAGCCATGAACCGTTCTTTGCGGAATAAGGATTTAACGCGTAAAGTGCTGGCTTTTGTACAGGTTCCCGGATGGGTTTGTTGTCCCCGTGAGGATTTAAAGGAAAGGCTTGCCTCAGGAAAGACCTGTGACACGCCGTTGGAATGGCCCTTATTGACCCATTGGCTACATGAGATGTCCCATGACCAGGTCATTGATTACATGAAACGATACAACATGTGGAATCTGCCGGACGATAAGGTAAAGGTGATATTCGTTCCTTGTTACTTAGATGGAGCAGACGGTATTTTTAATATGACCCATTACTATGATTTGTTGATTGGAATGGATCTCACCGTCTATGCTTCTTATTATGAGCCGCTGGGGGTACACGCCATTGGAAAGTGTGGCTTTCACGTACCGTGCATTACAACCAATCTGTCCGGTTTCGGGATTATGGGTAAATCAGTTGTTGGGAAAGATGGAGAACGACCGATGGCGTACAAGTCGTACGGCGGACGGATTATAATTCTTCCGAAGTGGCAGACGCTATTAAAGATGCCGTGACGGCTTATGCTGCTTTCACACCGCAAGAAGCGGAAAAGATACGCCATAAAGCTGCCGACATATCGGAACATGCTTTGTGGAAGCATTTTATCCGATACTATTATCAAGCTTACGATATCGCTTTGCATAAAGCGAAGCAACGTAGGGGAGAATAAACATGAATATTGCAAATATATTTTATAAATTTAATTTGAGAGTCTATGAAAATTAAAGCAAGTTGTTCTAATGGAGCAAATTGGAAACAAGTGGATGTAAAGTCAAGGATTCCCAAAGAGCTGGATAAACTCGAAGAGTTAGCTCGTAATATGTGGTGGGCGTGGAACCATGATGCTCGCGTGCTGTTCCGCAGTTTGGATGAAGACTTGTTTGACGAAGTGGGACAAAATCCGGTGTTGCTGCTGGAACGTCTCAGCTATGAGAAGATGGAGGAATTGTCGAAAGACAGTTCGGTCGTACGTAAAATGAACGACGTATATGCCGCATTCCGTGAATACATGGACGTAGAGCCGGACAAGACACGTCCGTCTGTAGCTTATTTCTGTATGGAGTACGGTCTGAATCACGTGTTGAAAATATATTCCGGTGGTTTGGGAGTATTAGCCGGCGATTATCTGAAAGAGGCTTCCGATAGCAACGTAGATATGTGTGCAGTCGGTTTCCTTTATCGTTATGGATACTTTACACAGACATTGTCCATGGACGGACAGCAGATTGCAAATTACGAAGCACAGAATTTCGGTAGCCTGCCGATTGAACGTCAACTGGATGCCGATGGCAACCGGTCGATGATTGTAGAAGTACCTTATTTGAATTATAAGGTATACGCTTCCGTATGGAGAGTGAATGTGGGACGTATTAAATTGTATCTTTTGGATACCGATAACAATATGAATTCTGAATTCGACCGGCCTATAACCCATGCCCTCTACGGCGGCGATTGGGAGAACCGTCTGAAACAGGAGATACTATTGGGTATCGGTGGCGTACTTACGTTGAAGAAACTGGGTATTCATAAGGATATATACCACTGTAATGAAGGCCATGCCGCTTTGTGTAACATCCAACGCTTATTGGATTATGTACAGGAAGGACTTTCTTTCAATCAGGCATTGGAATTGGTTCGTGCCTCTTCTCTTTATACGGTGCATACTCCGGTTCCAGCCGGTCACGACTATTTCGACGAGGGATTGTTCAGCAAGTATATGAGCGGTTATGCGTCGGTTTTGGGCATTTCGTGGGATGAGTTGATTGGTATGGGACGTCAGAATCCCGATGACCATTCGGAACGTTTCTGTATGTCGACTTTTGCATGTAACACATGCCAAGAAGTGAACGGCGTAAGTTGGCTTCATGGAAAAGTGTCTCAACAGATGTTTGCTAATATATGGAAAGGCTATTTCCCGGAAGAAAGCCATGTAGGTTACGTAACTAACGGTGTGCACTTCCCCACGTGGGCTTCGACATCATGGCAAAGACTTTACCGGAAGCATTTCGACAAAGACTTCATGAAGGACCAAAGTAACGAAAGCATTTGGGAAGCTATTTTTGACGTCTCGGATGAAGAGATTTGGAAAAACCCGTATGGAGTTGAAGACGAAACTGATCCACTATATCCGTGAAAAGTTCCGTGATAGCTGGTTGAAGAATCAGGGAGATCCCTCACGTGTGATTTCTTTGATGGACAAAATCAATCCCAATGCCTTGCTGATAGGTTTCGGACGTCGTTTTGCCACTTACAAGAGAGCGCATTTGCTTTTCACCGACCTCGACCGTCTGGCCAAGATTGTCAGAATAATCCGCACTATCCTGTTCAGTTCCTCTATACCGGTAAGGCTCATCCTGCCGATGGAGCGGGACAGGGATTGATTAAAAAGATTTATGAAATCTCGCAGCGGCCTGAATTCTTGGGTAAAATCATATTCCTGGAGAACTATGACATGCAGTTGGCGCGTCGTTTAGTAAGTGGTGTCGATATCTGGATGAACACCCCGACGCGTCCGTTGGAGGCCAGCGGAACATCGGGCGAAAAAGCTTTGATGAACGGTGTGCTGAACTTGTCTGTGCTCGATGGATGGTGGCTCGAAGGCTATCGTGAGGGTGCCGGATGGGCTTTGACAGAAGGAAACCTACGTATGACAATCAAGCCTATCAGGATCAGTTGGATGCGGCAACTATCTATAGCTTGTTGGAAAACGAGATTCTGCCATTGTACTATGCGCGCAACAGCAAAGGGATATTCTGCCGGATGGGTTAAGACCATCAAGAACTCAATAGCCCACATTGCTCCCCATTATACGATGAAGCGGCAGTTGGACGACTATTATTCGAAGTTCTACAATAAAGAAGCTGCCCGCTTTAAGGTTTTGGCTGCCGACAACTATGCCAAGGCAAAGGAAATTGCGGCATGGAAAGAAACCGTAGCCTCTAAGTGGGATCAGATAGAAGTCGTATCGGCTGACAAGTGTGACGAATTAATAAACGGAACGATTGAAAGCGGGAAGGATTATACGATTCGTATCGTGATAGACGAAAAGGACTGGATGATGCTATTGGAGTAGAACTGGTTACTTTGCACACGGATGCTGATGGTAAAAGATCATATCTATTCGGTAGAACCGTTGGAGGTTGTGAAGAGAGAGGGTGACTTGTTTACTTTCGAGGTGGTTCATTCCATCAATAATGCCGGAAGTTTCAAAGGTTGCATACCGTATGTTCCCTAAAAATAAGGACCTGCCTCACCGTCAGGACTTCTGCTATGTGAAATGGTTTAATTGATAGGTTCTGAAAAAGGACTTGTCTCGATAAACGAATCCCGGATGTCTACGTCATACGAACACGTCGTGCATCCGGGATTTTTCTTTAAAATCTTCCTACCCAGGATTTCTGTAAAACACCCTTCATCTTTCAGGTTATACTGTAAGCCTCTCTCATAATATTGGTATTACAGACTGAAGGATGTTTCAGGAACCCTTCAGCTACGTTTCATTTCGTTTGGCGCAGAATGAAAAATCGTTCGCTTGAGATTGAAAAATCATTTGGCTGAGAACTTTTTATCGCTTTCTGCAATGAAAGAAGCCTGAAAGGTACTCTTTCTATCTTTCATCTTGTAATATATTGTATGATAGTGCGTTATTCGATAATATGAAAGATGAAAGAGTTTTTGTAAACCCTTTGGGGAATGCATCCTGTTACCCCCGAAAAGAACGTGTTCCGGAAAACTCGGAAAGACAAGCATTGTATCGATCCAATTTTCTGTACGGTAAAAGTTTTCTTGTCATAAAAAAGTATTAACTTTGCACATAATATAAATCGTATAGCCTATGTAGCAAGACAGAATACAGACATATAGATAAAAAGCGTTAGCTTTATTCTTGTTTTTTCAAAATCGCCAAATTTTGAAACAGCTATCAAGAGTAAAGTTGATGCTCACGCCTCAGGCGTGGGCTTTTACTTGTTTGATAGCAATGGTGTTTGGCGATACCTGAAAAGACAGACAAAGTGAAGAGTCCACGCTTTTTTATTGTCTTCCTTCCGTTTTGGACTCATGCCCTTATCCTGTATTGGGCAATGGTGTTTATTCATCACATTATTAATTAAATTCATAAGAAAATGAAGCAATTTTATTTGATATGTATGCTGCTACTGGTCTCTTTGGCTACTTTCGGACGGGATGTTACGGTTCATGTGACCGACCAACGGGGAGCTGCGGTAAGTGGGTTGCCGGTGCAGTTCGACAACGAGCTTTGATACTGATTTCAACGGTGATTTTGTAATAAAAGGGTTGGGAAGTTCGGGTACCTATTCGTTCCGGTATTATAAAGACTATAATTATGAGACAGTGCGTTTTTCTTGGGATGGTACATCCTCTGCCGTTAATGTGAGTTTGGACGGTTATTATGTGACGTTCCAACTGGTGGGGCTTTCAGATGAGGAAGTCGCGCAGGTAAAAGGCTGTGATTTGAAAGTCTCTACAAAGGGCAGCTCTGGCGCTACGTATAAAACAATGGGAGATGATGGAATCCTTTCTTTTTTGGTGGGATGCTCCTGCCATATCCTGGGAGTTTAACACCACGGTATTCGGTGATTGTAGTGGAGAGGTCAACTTGGAAGAAGAGAAAGGCATTGTGCCTGTTGCCCCGAAGAACGGAAAATACAAAGTGTCTTTTGGGTAACATCAGGGGGTATGGTGGAGTCGCGGTGGAGCATGCTACAATTGACGGAATTGCGGCTGAGAAGTTCACTGCCGTTTACCGTACTCCGGGATATTACACCATGGAGTTCATGGCGCCGGGTTACTTTCCCTATAGCTTAGCCTATCAGGTCGTCAATAAAGACGTGACCGTGGATATTGATTTGAGCCAAAGCCGTGCGCTGAGATTCCTGTTTACGGATCGTGACGGGTCGGCCATGGAGAATTTGTCCGTAAATTTGCGTTCGGCAGACAATCCTCGTTTAGATGTTGACCTTGCCACTGATGCAAGCGGTTTTTGCGAAATTTACGTCATGCCCGGTGATTATGGCTATGATCCCGATTATGAGAAGCCGTTTTATCCTTCCGGAGAGAAAGAGTATTCAGGTTTCGGATGAAGATGTTGTAGAAGATGTGAATCTGGTCGGTACGACACTGCTGACAGTCAGGCTGAAAAAACACAAAGGAAATAGGTACTTCTAATGCAAAACGTATATTGTCGCGTTCCTCACGATTAGACTACAATGGCGGGGGATGGGGTGCATGGGATCCATTTCCAAGAAGTGGCACAGAAGATGGCGATGATATTGTATATGGCGTTCTTATAGAAAAGGAATATACCAATGCAAGCATGTCCCTTCTATTTAGTAATACAACGAAGGACATCCTCGGCGTACAGGAAGACAATATTGTTTTGGACGGAAAAAGACGTGAATTTTGAATATGATTTCGGCACATACCTTACGGCCAAGTTGACTGCTCCCGACGGTTATTTGTTCCGTGGAGAAGCCGAAATAGACGGAGTGGAGGTATCGTTGGACAAGGAGGCGGTTCATGACGTGCTCATGCCGTCGGGTGAGCACCATTGGGTCGTTGGACTGCAAACGGCAGATGGGCAGCAGGCTTTGCCTTTTGGCAAAGAACAATCGTTTAACTTGGAGGATGATGAAGCCCCAATCGTATATGCTTTTAATGAGGACGATTATTATGGAATCAAGTTTTTCGTGAAGGATGAGAACGGTCGCCCGGCCAATGGCTTTCCCGTAACACTGCGGCAAGCGGACTACGACTACGAAGCATCCTCCCAGACCGATGCGGACGGATGTTGCACGCTATTCCTTTTGGAACCGGGGGACTGTTATTATGAAGTGGGAGGAAACTGGGCACATGGCGATAGTGTCTACTTGCCGATAACGGAAAATGTCTCGGTGGACGAGGGGATGTTGCAGGAGACTGTCTCTTTCGAGGGGTACAAACGCCTCTCCCTAAGGATAAAGGGCAGTGATGAATGGGACATGTCCCAGCCTACGGTGTATATAAGTGGTGGTGTGAATTATTCCTTCCCCATGGCTTTGGACGAAAGCGCCTCCACGGTGGAGTATGCAGGCTGCATGGTGATGCCGCAGGGGGATTATAGCGGTTGTTGGCTTCGTGTCCCTGACCTCGATGGCCACGTAGCTTCGGTTGATTTCAGTGTGGAACTCAAAGAGAACGACGTGGCCGAGACGATGGATTTCAGTGCTTACCGTGCTGTGGACTTTACTGTAAACCAAGAGGAATTGCTTGGTAGGGGTGGGTGTCCGTATTCAAGGAAGGGCAAGAAATAGAAGACGAAGACGGTGTGAATGGCGACCGCCTTTTGCCTCCGGAAAGTACACGGCCTGTTATGTGGGGCCAATATTGTTTCAGTGATACGCTCTATTTTGAAATAGCCGATAAGGCCGTGAAAGTTGATTTCCAATTCAATCCGGAGGAATTCCGTGCAGTGACATTCGAAATGGTGAACCAACCAGAACAGGTTAAATTCATTGAGATTCGGGTGGATAGCATGATGACACTCAGAAACCAAGAAAGTGTGATGTTTCGGAAAGGTAAACATTACTATGAGTTCGGTTTAGTGTCTGTCGGTGAGAATTACCACCGCTTATGGCCTTTGGAGGGCTACGTTTGAGGTAGACGATGAAGGTAAGGTAGTGGAAGTGGATTTGAGCCAATATAGGGTGTTCCGGCTTTGGCTTGTCATGCCCGACAATAGTGTGGCGGAGTCCGGTATTCTTCTATGTATTTGTCTAAGGAGGGTAAGACGTTGACGCTGAATTATTACTATTATCTGAATACCTATGCGTTGCCTCTCGGTACTTATGATTTGGAAGTGGAGGTCAACGAGGAAGAAAGGTACTATGGGACGCTCATTATCAGAACGGATTGTCCGGATGAAATCACGGTACAGCTTTCTGATAAACCGAATGCAATCGTAGATGTATCGACGCACGACTTGGAATTGTCGGCTACAATGCAAAACGGGCGGATTTGTGTGATTTCGACACGAAGCGAAGAAGTGGAAGTGCGCGTTTATGATTTGGACGGATGTGTTTTGTGGCAGGGTAACGTGATGCCGGGCAGCGTGACGGATACGGGATTGTATGGACAAGGCATTTACCTGATAAGCATGAAGCAGGAAGGCTGCGTAAGGACACAGAAACTCATTGTCCGTTAGTTTTGCTCCGTCTTCTCGTATGAGACACAGAAAAAAGGCCGCCTCCTTACTTTTGAGAGACGGCCTTTTGACATTTGATGAAATCACTCCAAATACTGTTTGACTGTGTTTTCAAGTTCTTCACCTCTGAGTTGTTGACCTATGATAGTACCGTTACTGTCTATCAGAATAGTGTAGGGGATAGACGTTACGCCATACTTCTGTGTCATGATGTTGTCCCAGGAACGGAGTTCCGAAGCTTGGGGCCAAGTCATGTGCATTGTCTTTACTGCATTTTTCCATGCGGTTTCATCCTCATCGAATGAGATACCCACGATTTCGAGTCCCTTCTTGTGGTATTTCTCATACAGCGACACTACGTTCGGCATTTCTGCACGACAGGGGCCGCACCAACTGGCCCAACAATCTACCAAGGTCAGCTTATTGTCCCGGATGATGTCGGAGAGTTTGAGTTCACCTCCGTCCATGGACGGTATGGTGATGTCTATAAAGCGATTGTCCGTTTGAGGTCATATTACTTCTTTCGGCATCTTCTTCAATGTATTTCAGCGCGTTACTGTTTTTATAGTGTGATGATACTTTCTGTGAAAGTTCGAGCACCTCTTGCGGGGTAAACATATTATAACAGGAAAGAAAGAGGAAATATCCGACCGGTTTATCTATGTATTTCTTCACACTTTCAGTCACGAACCGGTTGGATTGCTGTTCCAAAGCCACGAGTTCTTGTTCCGTTTTCTCATCCGGACTGTATTCAGTCGTATCGGACGGAGCCTGTCGTGCATAAATATTGCTCATCCGCTCGTGAAGGGCATAAATGGAATCTGTAATTTCTTGGTAGATGTCGTTGTTTTCTGTTCCCTGATCACTCTTTCCTTCCGGACCGATATTCAACTGAATGTTTCCCTTTTCCATAAAGAAAATATTGCTGTAGACTTCATTGCTTTCTTGGTCATAAAAAAGAAGAAACTGGCAATGATGGTAGAATCGCATTTTTCTTGGAGGGTAAATTTTCCTGATGCAGTATAATCGTATCGGTTGGGGTGAAGTTACCGTCGGACATTCGTGCCAGATACAGCGTATCGCCGTCCTTGGCATTTTCCACTGTTCCCTCTATCTTACAGTTCTGCGACGAGCAAGAGGCGAAAAGGCCTATGAGGCCTGATATAAACAGATTTTTGTTTTCATAAGTTTGTGAGTGTTAGAAAAAGGCCGCACGGAATTCCTGATTTTGAAATCTGTGGCGGCCTTCTTGTGAAAAATATTGTATTTATTAATAAAAATACGGGTTAAATCAGATATTGCGAACTGATGGATTCGTTGTTCTCCACCCGTCTGATGGTTTCAGCCAGAATGTCGGCAATGCTAATTTGCTTGACTTTGGCACATCGGCTGGAATAAGGATACTGTCGGTGAAGACCAGTTCCTCAAGGGCAGAGTCTTGTACACGTTCGAAGCCGGCCCCGACATGATACAATGGGTGCCACGGCACGCACGGAGGCTGCCCTTTTCTTTCATCAGATTAGCTGCCTTGGTAATGGTTCCGGCAGTGTCTACCATGTCGTCTACCAAAATGACGTCTGCTCCTTTATTTCGCCGATGATTTGAATGTCGGCCACTTCATTGGGCTTGCTTCGTGTTTTGTTGCACAGCACCAACGGGCATTCAAGGTATTTGGAATAGGTGCTTGCACGTTTCGAACCGCCTACATCAGGAGCCGCAATAACGATATTCTTGAGGTTTAAGGATTTGACGTAAGGCAACAATACGCTGGAAGCATACAGATGGTCTACCGGCAAATCGAAGAATCCCTGTTCCTGATCGGCATGCAAGTCCATCGTAATCAACCGGTTTATCCCGGCCACACTCAGCATATCCGCCACGAGCTTCGCACCGATGGACACACGGGGTTTGTCCTTACGGTCCTGCCGTGCCCAACCGAAGTAGGGGATGACGGCAATGATACTTTAGCCGAAGCACGTTTGGCCGCATCGATCATCAGCAGGAGTTCCATTAAATTGTCTGAGTTTGGAAACGTGGACTGCACCAGGAATACGTCGCGTCCACGGATAGACTCTTCGTATGACACGGAAAACTCTCCGTCGGCAAAGTGGGTAATCACCAATTTGCCGAGCGGGCATCCTAAACTGGAACAGATCTTTTCCGCCAGATACTTGGATTTGGTTCCCGAAAAAACCATAAATGAATTATTTGCACTCATCTCTATAACGTATTAATTTTAGAAGTAGCTTGTCTTGTCAGTCGGCTGCCTTGCGCAGCTTTGCGGAAATGGTTGATTAATTCTTTGTAATCCAGTGTAGAATGGATATTGAAACGATTCCACAAATCGCCCAATACCACAACTCCCCCGAATCCGAGCTCTTTTGCTACGGCCATGTTTTTCCGTAGTGATTCCCCTAATGCCATCACTCTCTTATCTATGATACCGTGTGCGGAAGCCTGTTTCAGCACTTCCATGTCAAAAGCCGATGTGTAATTGGATTTGGATATACTGTCGAAAATGGGGCTGAGAAACACATAATTGAAGTTTTTCTTTTCCGCTTTCAACTCGTCTATATGATGGAAAGATTTACTGATATGTCCTTTGTAGCCTACCGGAGGTTCCGGATTCCTTCCGTTCAGGTGTATACCTCGTAAAGTTGAATTCTTCTTTCAGATAAAATGGTCGTGTACGACAATTTGATTATGATGACTTTCCGGCAATAATGTGAGCAGGCGTTCCGAATAAACCGGCTCCGTGTCCGGTTTCCGTAAATGAAGGAGGTCCAAACCTTCTTCAAACAGGGCTGTGAGTATTTTATCTTCCTCCACAAAAAGTCCGGAGGCGTCAATAATATCAATTTCATTGGTACAATGTCGCTATTTGTATTGCAAAGTTAACAAAAAAACAATAGCCATACGTATGCCCGGCCTTTATTTCTTTTATTTTTCATTTAAAAACCATTCGTTTTACAAAAGTGAATCCATAAGTCCGAAAAAAGGCCGTTTGCCAGTGTTTTCACTTGACAAACGGCCCGTTTTTATTCTTTCCCTTTCAGATTTTGTTATTCTTCATGCAAACGTGCTTCCTCTTCCGGATCGAACTCACAGTTCTTCAGGTTTTTTGGCTGATACGCATGGCGCAGAAATTGGGACCGCACATCGTGCAGTATTTCCCGTTGAAATGGTTTCCGGCCTTGTAGTATTCCAAAGCCCGGTCAGGGTCAAGTCCCAAGTTGAACTGGTCTTTCCAGCGGAATTCGTAACGGGCCTTACTCAAGGCATTGTCTCGTACCGTGGCGCCCGGATGACCTTTGGCGATATCGGCGGCGTGTGCGGCAATCTTATAGGTGACCACACCCGTACGCACGTCCTCTTTGTTAGGCAGACCGAGATGTTCTTTCGGAGTGACGTAGCACAACATAGCCGTGCCGTACCATCCGATTTGTGCTGCCCCGATGGCACTGGTGATATGGTCGTAGCCCGGAGCCACGTCGGTCACTAGCGGGCCGAGCGTATAGAACGGTGCCCCGTGGCATTTTTCGATTTGCCGGTCCATGTTTTCGCGGATTTTATGCATCGGCACGTGCCCCGGCCCTTCGATAAACGCCTGTACGTTTTTCGCCCATGCCCGTTGTACCAATTCGCCCATGGTATCCAGTTCGGCAAACTGTGCCCGGTCGTTGGCATCGAATATCGCTCCAGGGCGCAATCCGTCGCCTAACGATACGGCTACGTCATATTGCGCCAGGATGTCGCAGATGTCGTCGAAGTGTTCATATAGGAAACTCTCTTTCTGGTGATAAGAGCACCATTGCGAAATGATGCTTCCGCCTCGGCTCACCATACCGCACAGTCGTTCATGGGCATAGTGCACGTTTTTCAGCCGGATGCCGCAATGTATGGTGAAGTAGTCCACGCCTTGTTCGCATTGTTCGATAAGTGTGTCGCGGAACAGCTCCCAGGTCAGGTTCTCGGCCTTTCCCTTCACTTTTTCCATCGCCTGATACATCGGTACAGTGCCGACCGGTACAGGACAGTTGCGTACGATCCATTCGCGCGTCTCATGGATATTGTCGCCCGTAGAGAGGTCCATCAACGTGTCGCCTCCCCATTTGCAGCTCCACAGGCATTTGTCCACTTCCTCTTCAATGCCGGAGGTCGTGGCCGAATTGCCGATATTCGTATTGATTTTCACCAAGAAGTTACGTCCGATAATCATCGGTTCCGCTTCCGGATGGTTGATATTGGCCGGCAATACGGCGCGTCCGGCTGCAATTTCGTCGCGTACGAATTCGGGCGTGATATAAGTGTCTATCCCCAGTTCTTCGCAGTTCATGTTTTCCCGAATGGCTACATATTCCATTTCCGGTGTGATGATGCCCTGTTTGGTATAATACATCTGGGACACCTGCCGTCCGGCCTTGGCACGATAAGGCCGTTGGATGTGCGAGAAACGCAAGTGGTCCAAACTTTTGTCCTCCTGGCGCATCCGTCCGTATTCGGATGTCAGTCCGTCAAGCTGTTCCACATCGCCCCGTTGTAAAATCCATGATTCCCGCATACGGGGCAACCCTTGTTTGAGGTCTATCTTCACGTTCGGGTCGCTATATGGGCCACTGGTATCATATACATATATCGGAGCGTTTTCTTGACTGTCCGTTTCCCGTCTTCCACGGTGACGGTCGGGGTCAGCAACACCTTGCGCATCCCTACCTTGATTTCCGGATGCAGTTTGCCCGTCATATAAACTTTCTCCGAACTCGGATAAGTGATTTTGATTTTATCGTCCATATATTTGTTGTTTTATGATTGTTGTACGTTCAATATTCTCAGGATGTTCCGGGTTTCTTCTGTGGGACTTCCGGCTCTCAGGATCGTGCCGCTCAGGGCGATGCCGTCCACTCCCGTTTCCATCAACGCCGGGATGTCTTCTTTTGTAATTCCGCCGATGGCAATCAGTGGCAGCGAAATGCCTTTCTTTTTCATGCCGTCCAAGATCCGGCGATACCCTTCCAAGCCGAGGGTCGGGGCGAGCTTTTCTTTCGTCGTGGTAAAACGGAACGGGCCGCAACCGATGTAATCCGCTCCTCGCGCGGCATGCAACATCACGTCTTCCAATGTGTTGGCCGTTCCGCCGATGATGCGGTCTTGCCCCAAAAGCCTGCGGGCTTCGTCGATGGGCATGTCGCTTTTCCCGAGATGGACACCGTCGGCATGCAAGACGTCCACCCATTCCACATGGTCGTCTAAGATGAAGGTGGCACCATACCGGCGGCACAGAGCTTCCACTTCCGCGCCCGTCCGCATCCATTCCTCGGGCGATGCGTCCTTCATTCGAGTTGAATCCAACGGCAACCGCCTTCCAGTGCCAGGCGTGCGGCATCGGCGTAACCGTACTGTTCCGTGTAATGTGTGATAAATTGTAAGTTCTGCATATATCCCTTTCTCTTAAATAAAGGTTACGACAAAAGGGGAGAGAAGAATATGCTGTGATGTATGTCTCTTTGTCAGGCACAATCCCTTCGGCAGCATTACCTGCATCAGGTGCAAAGGGTATAATCTCAGCCGTCCCAATCGGGCAAGCACCCCTTTGCAGTGGCAAAGATACGCATAATAATCAATATGCAAAGGTAAAACAAAAAATCATTCTCAGCCAAACGATTTTTCGTTTGGCTGAGAATGATTTTTTGTTTGGCGCATATTTTCCTGACGAACGATTTATAGCTTTACGGTCTTTGTCTTTCCCGGTATGATAGTCAGGCAGGCTGTCCCGTTGTCTTTTATCTCCACGTTCATATATCGGGCTTCTACCACGACTTTCCCGTCCAACATGATGATACCCCACCGGTTCGGGTTTTCTTCCATTGTACAATAGTAACCTATCGGCTTTTGGATACGGCGGTAGATGGGCGGTACGATGATACGCTCGCCCGACTTCAGTCCCCATTTCAGTCCGGACTTGAACGGAACAGCATTTTGTAAGGTGGCCAACCGTTCTTTCTGTTTCTTTTCTTGCGTACGCTGTTTGTCCGCTTGTTTTTGGGCGGCACGTTCCTTTGCTTCGGATGTTAGCCTTGATACTGCCGCTTTGAAGTTTTCCGTTTGTGTTTCGGGGTTCAGGCAGGCGATATGCCGTTTTTCCTTACCGGCTTCTGCATGATAGTATCTTCCTTCTCCATCGGCAATCACGATGCTTCCGTCCGGCAGTTCGCCGCAAAACCGATAATAACTTTCCTCGTCATTTTCCAATATGCAAACATAGTCCTTGTTCAAGGAGTCTTCCATGCTTTCTACATATTTAAATTCGGGAGTGATAAAAGGGTCGTAAATGAGCAGATAAAAGCCTCTTGAAAGAAGTCGTGCCGGTCGATGCCCGAACGGTTCACATAGACACGCTTCGTACGGCTGTAGAAGATGCGTCCTGCTTGAGTATTTCTATTTGGCCGAATTTCATCACAACCGGCTTGTCCATGTAGTGTCGGTTACACCTTAAATCTATGTAGGATGTCTTGTCATTCCGGTCTGTTACGGCCACGATGTCGTCCGGCAAGAATTTCATACGCTTGTACCTGTCGGTTTTCATCCGTATTTTTCCCTCCTTGTCTACGATACCTGTACGGTAATCCTCGAACCGTACGGCGGCAAGGTTGTTTTTACGTCGAACAAAGTGGGATATTGTGCCTTTGCGGTGATGGTCTGCCCGCATTTTAGTCCCCTTAAAGGCCGGTTTGGCGGTCTTCGAATGGTTTTAGTATTTCCTGGGGTGTGTTATTATCGTCCGTGGAAGACTTGCTTTTGTTCAGGTAATCCCATAACAGTTCATGCGACATGACCATTTCAAGCGGCCCATTGGGGCGTGCCGTTTGATCCTTTTCTTGCTTTGTAGCCAGGTATTCCGTTTGCTTGTAAATAGTACGATAGCCTTTTCCGGCCAACCGTCCTTCAAACATGGCTTTCCAGTCCCGGTAGGCCGTGGGCAGTCCGAACAGACGGTACAGCCCCACGTTGTCAATCAGCATGCAAGTGTCTTTACCCGTTGCTTTCCGCAGTCCGCGCCCCACCTGCTGCAAGTATTTGGCCAGCGAAAGGGTAGGGCGGGCCATCTGTACGAACTCCACATCCGGGCAGTCGAAACCCTCGCTGAATACATCCACATTCACCAGCACTTGTGTCTTGCCCCGTTTGAAATCTTTTTATAAGCTGTCTGCGTTGCCTTGCCGGAGTCTTGCTGTCAATCGCTACGGTGTTTATTCCATGCATCCGGTAGAAATCGGCAATATTCCGTGCATGGCTGATGCTGATGGCATACACGATGCCTTTCTTCCCGTCGGCATATTGCCGTACGCTTTCGTACAACTGTTCGATACAGGGTTTGCGGTTCAGCACCTCGTTCATTTCTTTCGTTTGGAAATCACCGTCCGCTCCACGTTTCGACAAGTTGTCTATTAATCGTTGGGATTTGCTGTCCGGGCGGATGGATACGTAGTCGAAGGTTGACAGCCATCCTTGCCGGATAAAATCGGTAATGCTGTCCGAAGTAATCAGCTCGTCAAACAAGTCCGTGAATCCCCTGCGGTTCAGTCGGCAGGGGGTAGCCGTCAAGCCCAATTTTTTTGCCTCGGGATGACGCAGCCACAACTCCTTATACGTCTTAGCCAGTGCATGGTGAGCCTCGTCGATGACGATAAGGTTGGGTGTCTCGTGAAGGTCGGCGAGATGACGCGATAACCATTGGATGGACATAGCTCTTACCCTTCCGTCCTCCTTCGGGATGCTTGGAATGCCGTATCGTTCCATGGTTTCCTCAATCTGCTCCACCAGTTCGCGGCGGTGTGCCACGATCCAGACACACCGTTTCCCATTCTCCTTCAGACTGTCATAAATGATGGATGCCAACAGATGGGTTTTTCCGTACCTGTTGGCATCTGGAGCATGATGCTTTTTGTGCGACTTCCAAGCTTCAAGTACATGCGTTTGGATGTACTTTTGATAATCGCGGAGATGACTGTGGGGGCGAATCATACTATCCTATGACCTTACATAATTCATTTATCAGGCTTTTGCTTGCAATATCTCCCAAATCATGCAAGGGTTTTAAATTTCGGGTTGTCAACAACTCTTTTAGTTCTTTTGCGTCGGTTGCCACGTACACATAGCCGAGTTCTTTCATCTTCTGAGCTGTGGCCAACTGATGCTCGTTGCGGTGTTCACCCCATGCGGCTATGCGTGGAAAGATAATAATAGGCTTGTGTTGGCGCATGGCGGAAATAATAGTACCCATACCTGCATGGGCCACAATAAGGCGTGCCTTGCTGAATAGCTTGTTAAACTCATCGGGCGGTAGAAATTCTACGGTACGGATGTTTTGAGCCACATACTCACTTTTGTACACTTGCGCGATGATTTCCTCATCCAAATGCGCGGCCACTTCATCAATGATTTTCACGAAACGGTCGAATGGTGCTTGAGTACCGATAGTACAAAATATCATAATCGGGAAATATTAAAGTAACAATAAGTCAAAGAACGGGGGGGACAGCGGGCGGTTTTGCCTTTAATCGCCAAAGATGTTTCCGGCATAATGCACTTGTGCAGTAGCGAGACCCGGCCACTGGGTGTACACGTGGGTTGCGAATTTGCGTGCTAATTTTCCACAAGCGCTCATGGTTTGTACATTGGCTACAGAGTCTACCCAGATGGTCTTGGTTCCGGTCATTCTGCCTAAAATAATGGTAAGCAGTCCCGGAGCCGCACCTGTTGTGACGATGGCGGCCGGTCGTTCTTTTGAGCAGAATCCCCAGTATATTAAAAGAAGCCGGCAACATTTTCCAGGCATCCCAACGGCTGAAATCCATCATGGTATGAAAACGGCAAGTGCCGACCATGGATTTCCATTTAGGGTGGGTTGACATGTACACCACTTCATAATGTTCTTCTAAAGGGCGGGTGATGCGGAGGAGTTGTACCCAATGGCCTCCGATGGAGGCGACGGCGAGGATTTTCTTCATTTGTTATCTATGAATTAGTGAGTTTCTCGTATATGTTTTTAAATGATTGAGGACATATTCAGGTAAATAGAACTTTACTATGTTTTTGCTATCTTCTCCTTCGGCTTTTATAATTTCCGGAGAGGCAATATATTTCATCATAGCAATAGAAATTTCTTCTGCATTGCCAGGAGAGATGATTGTGCCATTGAGGTTATTCTTGACGACTTCAGAGATGCCTCCTACAGGAGTTGAAATTATAGGCATTCCATAACTCATTGCTTCCAGGATAGAAATCGGTAGTCCCTCATTAAAAGAAGGCAGAATAAAAACATCAGCCCAATTGAGCAATTCCAACTTCTTATTACCGCTTACCCAACCTTCAAATGTAACTATCTCCTGAATGTTAAAATCCTTTATTTGTTTTTGAGTTTTTCCTCATTTTTATTACCTCTATCTTCAATTCCATATGACCAAGAAATTGCTCTTTTTCATGGCTATACCTCGAATTATATCAAAAGACGCCTTTACGCTGTCCAATTTCTCCAAGGAACAAAAAATGGGTCTTCTCATCGTTTTTCTTTCTTGCTGCGGACATGATAGTCGGATATGGTGTAATGTTATGAAGGATGACAATTTTATTTTCTGGCATTCCTAAACCAATGAACCATTGTTTCCATGATTCAGATAAGACAATCAATACATCTACTTCTGTTAATACATTCTTTATCCATATACGTTTTTTAGCTGACGAATCGTTATAAAAAGTCCTTGAATCGACTGGCATGTATATGTAGAATTACTTTTTATGAAAAAATATCCTAACTTAACCAATTGTGCTTTTCAAAAAAAAGAACCGTCAGCGGCTGTATGTAAATGCAGTACTTTGATATTTTATCGGTCAGCATCCGAAAAGTCAAATTTACATAAGCGGACAAAAAATACCAAGAACGGACAAATATATTAGAGAGTTTGTACGTAGGATAGTATTGCAAACCGTCTATATATTCACTCCAATATTGCACTACAGCTGAGATGCCACCGGGATGGTGATGCTTATAATAGTTTCCGGCCATAAGAATATGTTTGCTAATATCCTTAGTTATCATTATTGTGTTCATGCTTGCTTTCATATTGTCATACATGCTTTCCATTGTTGTTTTAATCAGTCGTCAGCGCAAAGGAATAATTATGTGAATCAAGGTCTCAGGCACCCGTCCAGAAAGGCGATGGAGTCTTTGCGGAGCGCAGCTAGCTTCTCGTCGACCGCGTTGTAGTCAATCAGGTTCGTTATCCTGTCAATGTCCATTTGGTAAAGCCGTTCTTGCAGTCCGAACAATCCGAACAGGCTGTTGATTCGTGAGTTCCGTTCGGTCTTGCTTCCCTCGGCGAAGCGGTAAAACGTCATAAATTGCCGATGGAACAGGATGGAAAACACGGTGCAATGAAATGAATGGGTGCATACATATGCAGCTTCACTGATGTATTTGACAAAATCATTTGGGTCAACATTGTATGGTGCTTCATCCCCGAAATTTTCATCTTCTGGTACATATTCGTCCATGTGTCGTATAGTGACAATTTTGTATCCTGTTTTTGTTTTAGTTCATTGGCAGCTCTGCGAGCTTCTTGGTTGGTTCCTAAGAAATAACAGAAAATGTAAGGCTCATTTTCATTAAGACTGATATTAGTTATCTCCACTTCCCATTCTTCACGGCTCAGCAGCATGGTAGGGTCTACCACCACGGTTGCTTTCTGATGCGATAATTCTTCAACAATCTCTTTACCCCGTTGTTCGCGTACGCCGATTTTATAAAAAACGATCAAGATATGCTCCTGTAGCTTTGCGTTGGAAAGACGGTATCTCTGATACACCAAAACTGCTTGCGTAAGCCACCTTGCGTACACGGTCATCGACAAACAGCAGGTTGAAGAACTTATTTGGCAAGCTCATAGGAGTCCATACTTGGTCGCTGCCTACTACAACAGCATCATAATTGAGCGAACCTCTGCACAGGGCATCATAGCCTATATACTCATGGAAAAGAGCTATTAGTTTTTTTTGTTTATAAGCGTCCACAGCCTTGGTGCGCTCTGCGATACCGGCTGCATAAGCCGGATATTTTTTTAGCATCTGTTTGCTTGTCAGCCTGTGCTTGATATTTTTCCATTCTCCGGCACGAAGCGCATTCACCACAAACATCATTTTTGCCATACCGAAAGCCTTTTGGTGTATTGTATCACTTCCACCTCATATCCAAGCTGCTGGATTTTTCTTCAGCATGGCATACCCTTGCAAAGAAGTACCATAATTGTTATGTCCCACGGAATAGGCTATGACACATCCAATCTCCTTTGTAGACTTTTTTGTTTGTTTCATCCATTGTTTTCTTTTTTCTCATGATTGCGTACATCTTTACAGGAATAAGCAGGATAGCAAAAACTGTTTATAGCTTTCGTTTTTTTGATAGCCAACTCTACATTCTTATAACTAATGGAACCATATTGTGTATCCTTGAAATAAATTTTAAAGCATCCTTTGACCAAATGAAATTAGCATAATTGACCTGTCTGTTTGCCAAAGAATAGATTCTAACCGCATTGACTTTGAACTGATGCAGGAGTATGTCGTAAAATTGCATATCAAACGGTAATAATAAATCCTTGCAATCTCTCAATAGCTGATTTGTAACATAGAGAGTATCAAGTATCTTTGGTTTCCCTTTACTGAGAAATGAAATGCTACTTGTGTTTTTTTCTCCATTCGTATACAATATCGCTTACAGTTGATATCTTTGATGATCTCCTGTGGATTATGAATGAACAAACAGTATCTTCAAACCAATATCCCAGTGGAAACTGAATGTTGCTCCAAATTTCTGCCTTATATACTTTGCCCCATGGGAAGCCGAACAGCCGACCTTGCGCTGGCAGCGTATTTTGGATGACCTTATCATCGGCAAACAATGAATAGCCACCACCTACGATATCAAAATCACCCTTTACGGCTTTTTTGCATCAATATTTCAATGGCGTTCACTGGTAACCTGTCATCGGCATCAACAAATGTGACATATTTGCCGAAACAGTTTTCAAGACCTGTATTCCTTGCACCGGAATGACCTTTGTTTTCTTGGTCTATGACTGTTACATTCGGGCGTTCTTCATATTTCCGCAAAATTTTACGGCTACCGTCTGTGGAACCATCATTGATGATGATTACATGAAACGTAAAGTCCGTATTCTGCCCCAATATAGAATCCAAACATTCTGCGATGTATTGTTCTGCATTGTAGACCGGTACAATGATACCAACATCATAAAGGTATTTCTTTCTCAGCAAAATGCGGTCGCATATACACGTCTCACCATTATCCGCTGAAATTTCTTTAATAATTTCTCTAAACTCTCCTTTAGGGTGGTGGGGGGGAAACGGGCAATTTATTTAAAATGTTGTATGCGAGACTTTCAGCATGCAACCTCTTTGATAACTTTGATGCAAGTAATAAGGTATCCATAAAAATTTTCAGTATCGTCTAAATCTATTGAAATGTTTAATCTGTCTATTTTTGACTATTTTCTTTCATCATGCTACATTTACTCGTTGCACACTTTAACAATCCCGCTTTTCAAGAATTGAATCCTGTCTACTATCTCTTTCGCAATGTTTAATTTTCCCGTTGACCAAAGCTGAACCAATCCGAGCTTTACACTATCAGCCTGGATAATTGGTTGAAGGAAATCACGGAAAAACCTGTCGCTTGTCGTTTCCTTGGAGTTTGCCGTTTCAAACAGGGCTGCAACTTTCTGATGCTGTTCCGCCAGTTTGCTCACTATTTTTGCACGGCTTATGGTAGCTCGTAAAGCTACTTCATCGCTCCCCTATGGAATAATCATCAAATCCTATCAGTTCCACATAGTTGTCTCCCGGATAACGGAGCATGAAATCACGCTCTTCTTTCCAATAGCGGTCTGGACCATAAGCATAAAGCACATTGTGTGTCCGTGTGTATTGTGTCTCTTTGGTCTGTTCACGTGTACAGTGAGGTTGACCCATTAACATCATCGGACAAAAGAGTAGGAAGACCCATACTGCCATTCCTATCCATATATCCTTTTTATTCATAATGCGAAGTGTCCTTTTTCAGCTTGCTTACTAGCCACCAAAGACTTTTTGTGCCGTCCTAGGAATTGCTGGACACGGTTCTGCAAATAATCCAGAACCGTTTTTAGTCCGATTTTATCCGGCAGTTGTACATCATATTCCGATATGACACGACCGAGACGTTTGTTCAATGCGATAAACCGTTCGTTGCGACCTTTCTTCTTCCCTGCCATCTGTTGAGAGGCATTCAGGGTTTCCACCGGAATCTCATCCAATGTGATGAACCCTCCGATTTCGCTTCTACCAGCCAGTCAAGCCATTGCTGCTTTCTCACCACCAATGAATTGACTCCAATCTTATCATCCATGTAAGGTTTGATGTGAATGTCGCCGAAACATACGTCCCCCAATTCCCCGTAATGGTCCAATGCAAAAAGAGGCACCGCCGAGGGATGAAAAAGCTCCCTAAGAGGGTGATAGTAACTCTGATACCGCTCTTTATAGACTTCGTCTTTTCATAAAGAGCGGTTTCAGAGTTACTTATTGGCAACCCTGATACGCGTCGTTGCTTCGCAACGAGAGAACCGAGGCAGCCCTCGTCACGGTAAGCGAAACAAGTCAAATCCTCTTTACGGATGTCACGTTCTTTAAAAACATGCTCAGTTAAATAGAAGGTCGTCCTGAAGAACAGTAGATGGCAAAATAGCCGGCTATCTTTTCCCTGAATTTGCGGTCGATTGCTTCCAGTTTACGGAATCCCTGTATGTGGCAAGGAAGTCCCACAATGACATATCTTGTACCATCCTCTTGTTTGATGGCCTGTGCCATACCGTGAAGAGAAACAGGTGCATACTTGCTGCTCTTTGCCTCGCAACACCTCGCGGTTGTGTGCTATGTATGAACGTACCAACAATTCATTCTTCGGGTCAACAGCTCCGTCAATATATCCTTTTTTCAAGCAGGAAGATCAAGAACTGGCTAGCCATGCGCCGCTTGCGCAATGGTAACGGATGTCTTTTGTCTGTTTTGTCTGTGCCCAGTGAAGCATTTCAGGTAACGACCAACCCATCCGGGGCAGGCATCATAACGGTGGCCTTTGTCATTCTTGCGACTGTATCATCTGGAAACGCCCATCCTTAACAATTATATTGATGGCATTGGTGGGGCAGGCGGATTGGTGCCGCAGCCAGTCGTGGCGGAGAGTGTGGGTGATAGTATTAACCGGTTTCTTAACAAAACTAAGTCTACTTTTTAGTGGTTTTTGAACTCTGTTACCTTCACCTTCACAATAATGGATGGCATAGAATGTTTGGTGGCATTATGAAAATCAGGCTAATGTCATGGTGGTTCTGTAACTCTTCCATTATGATGTACGAAATATTTTCTTCAAAGCCAAGGTCGTTGGCGATTATGCATGATAAAATGGATGGAGTTAGAAAGAGAGTATTCTATAAAAGTTGGTTCTTATATAATGGCTGCAGCATCATTGCTCGGTACTTTTAGTTTATTTTATCTCTACGAGTTTTGTGTAATTGGCGGGGTATGGTCCATTTCTTTTCGTGAAGTATTGGATTATATGCGTAAATACTATCTCTGATGGGTTCGGGCGGATAAAGTAACTTTACATCGGTGTTCATATTAGTGCCACCTATGTTTAATAGCTTATATACACGTGTGTAATCAGCAACAAATGCTAATTTGCCATTATGCCTCTTTTGCAGCATTGGTGACCAGCAATGAATGATTTTAGAATCATGTCTTTAATGAAATAAATGTTTTGGACACTGATTATCTTGCAATCATAAATCTTACGTCTTTGATACTTAATAAAATTATTATGTGGTTACATGAGTATCTAGTTATGAAGGACAGAGCGCTGACAAAACGTTCTTTATACTTTGTCAACACAATATTATTATTGTGAAGACATTTTCATTGCTACAAAAACATGCCAGTTCACTAACGTTGTACTTAAACATGATAATAGTTATTGAGTTGATAATTAACGTTGTTTCAATAATGGCAGCATCCATAACGGTAATACTTCTCACGCGTCAGGACTGGCGCGGCACTGAGTTATCGTGAACTGATGTATAAAACAGAATTGCTTTGTGGTAAATCTGCTACTGACCTTCTATAAATTTTAATCTGTTTGACGAATAATTTGGCCATTGAACAACCCCCAAAGCGCAAAACGCCATTGGACGAAAATTTTGGTTCAGTACCATCCTTAGAATCCTCATTTTGTATAAATCTGCACCAGTACGTTGCTGATTATAAAGGTTTTGTAGCGCATCATCGCAATGTCCATCAACAAATGTTATCCATTATACATGATTCGGGTCCAGCATTGCGTGAATTCGGCTGTCTCTCTGGTTTCATATGGCTGGCATCGTGATGGCGGTTATATTTTCGCCGTAAATATTAAAATTAACTCAAAATCATTAAAAGATTGAGATAAATCTCTCTAAACATTCTTGAAGATATTGAGCGGCATTAAAAGAAACAGGTACTATAATTGATATTGCAGGATTTAACATAGTTGTTTGTCTTTGAAAATAATAACTTATTGCAGCTATGATGACTGAATAAAATCAGAAGGTTTTGATGTCATCGATCTCTGTTAATATTTTGCCCCATAGACATAGAACGGTTGTTAAAGAGAAACATTGCATTATTGTGTTTTGGTCGGAAAATGTCAGAATGAAATGGTGCCATGACATTAAAGTCTTCCATAAGTGAAAGAATGTTGATACCGGCAGACAAAGCCAGCTGTTCACAGAATCTTTTCTAATCAGCAGCAGAGGATGATCTTCGGTCGACCTGTCTCCTTCTGATTCAGTTTCGAACTTTGTATGACATATAATCCAATCCATTTCCCAAATGCTATTCATTAAATTGAGAATCCATATTTGTTAAATCTCGCATGACAAAATAAGCGACACAAAGAGATAAGAAATCCATGTTGTTGCTTTTCTTTCAAATATCATGGTGTGAATCGGTTTAATCTCTGATGGGCAGATTTTTATATATATTGCATTGATGCTTTGACCTAAGTCACGTAACCATGTTAACATAAAATAAATAAATTTTTGTTTTGTGGCTTTTCAATGAAATGCAATGAACTTAGATTATTCAATAACAAATAAAGTGAAGAACTTACATGAAAAGACCAAATGTTCTTTCTCTGCAGATCTTTCATTAGTTGAGACTAAGCTAAATTCATTGTTGTTGCCGCGGGTTTCAGATGATAACCATGCAATAATCTGACAAACATATAGACATATTAAACTGAATAGGATGATTCATGAGTTATAAATGGAATATTGTTGCCAGGAAACAAGTGTTCAATAAAAATAACATTGTCAAATAAATATTGAGATAGTCTCTATATACCCAGCTTTAGAAATATAGATAAAAAGTTAATAAAAATAGACTATTAATTAGTGATCCATTCTTTTTTTGACAGTATGGCTATAAAAGGCAAAATATAGCACTAAATGCAGTAAACAATATGTACAGAAATGTGCGTTCCATTCTTTAAATGATTCAATTGATAATTATTTGAAACTCTTCTCTTCTCTCCTTCTTAGCTTTGCATTAATTTAATGCCGTTAATCTTGTTCTTCATAGATATTTGTAGCTATTCTATTATCTGATGACAGTAAATAAAGATTGGATACGAAAATACTATCTTATTTCAATAATTTGTTGAAAGAATAGAATACACACACGCATGAAAAAGTCATTACTTACAAATAACATCTATTAAAATCTGTTACTGTTGGGGCTGAATACAGTCTAGTGAAAGGATGTTATCATTATTTTGACATTAAAAGGCTTAAGCCCTTTTTCTTTAGCATTCTTAATCCATTTTTTGTTCAGATGGTTCATTTAAATATAATATAACAATGTTCAGAACTTTTGGAGTCCGAGCAACTTCAATGTGCATCTTCTGTTGTCAATAGCATTGTTGGGATCAAATCAGTAAATACCCAAATCAAAATGTGTGGCGCAATTTGTCTGAACAGTACGAAATCAGAATAATTTCGACAATTCACCGCATCGCTTGTTTGTTTTGGAGCCATGTTCCACTCATTAGTGAAGTGCATAAGCGATGGCGAATTCAGCTTTTGCAAAGTCCAAAATTTTCTGTGATATTTGATTAGCATACCTGGTCATACCTACTATATCGCACATCAAAATCAGTTCCAATTTCAAAATCATCAGTCATTATAAACTTAAGGCTTTCCATAAAGGTGATCTCTCAGGGGCCGTCGTTTCGTCAGGCGGACTTTCAATACGCGGGCATGAAGCTGATTGTTCGCGTAATGTTGGTGTAAGTGGAGGTTAGAATTCCAATTTTCATCGATAATAAATGTTAGATAATTTTATTTCAAATTATGGCCGCCATGTTCGAGCCTAAGTCGGAGGACAGGGTAGTATTGTTTCCTCAACGGGGTGTGGATGCCGCTGTAAAGTGAGTTATGGTGATGTCAAATCTTGTTCAATGTATGGTTAATCATTTACTTTGAAATTGAATAAGGGTCGCAGTCAGGTATCAAACATTCTTAATTGACAGTTGTTCTTCCAATGCCGTTATTGTAAATAAAGCGACGTAAAGAACAGGTACGCCGTTGTCTTCATTATTGTGGAATCGTATGTTCGTTCATCGTGTTCATCAAATTTTACGCTGAAGTTGTCACTCACGTTGTTTACAAATATGTATTTTGAAGTGGGTTTGTGGTTATAACTTTTAATGGGATTGACTTTACGTCAGGAATACCATAGTGAGGTCTGTCGGAGAGCTTCTTCTCTTTCGCTTCTTGCCAGGCGCGTCGGTGATAATCTCATATTAAGCAAGGTATTCGCACGATCATAATTATGCCAGTTCTTGGCATGGCGCTAAACAAATCTGCGGGCGACTTTGTCAATTTATGGACGCGCTCTTCATAACAGGTTCATTTTGTAGTCTTTAATTCTACCCTAACATGGTGTTTTGTTTTCGTTGTTCGATTTTCAATATGCCGTACTTCAGCCAGCGAAACATTGTTTACTTGCAATTTCACTAGGGACGCGAAGCATTGCCCTTTGAGAAAAGCAGTTGATTGTTGAACGGTAGTGTTTGATATTTTAGTTAATTATATTTTCCGACTATTACTAACAACAGTGTTTGCCCAGTGCAGTTTTCGAAGAACGGTGATGTCATCCGTACTACGGGAATGCACCGTCTTTATGCCAGTCAACAAGCGGGATGGA
>VOFG01002435.1_pt1 | contig 31824 bp, 32 predicted proteins | sample 5384171 | NCBI WGS metagenome assembly VOFG01 (sample SAMN12384726, study PRJNA508395) | human gut metagenome | isolation source: healthy gut F | host: Homo sapiens
AGATGTTGAGCTTGTTCTTTCCTGCAGGCTGCTTGACTATTTTGATCTGTATTAACCATACCCTCTCAAGAGACTTTGCTTTCATTTTTTCTGAGGAAAGCCTTCCATTCCTCAAGAGCATTCCCATTTACATCTACATTCAAAGCGTTTCTTCCTGAAATAGAAGTGCAAGACTTTCCTGTTCGGGTGGCAGGTTGTATATCTACGCATCAAGCGGCGTCGTTAAGACCTTTTTCGAAACAGGACAAACTTATAGTCGTGATTGGAACTTAGTAGCCTCCGGTACTGCATAACAGTTGAGTTCGAGTTTTTTAAAAGCGTTATTTAGACAATCATGCGGTTAGTTGTCAGTGTAGCAGAACATTATCGTATGTAGATTTGGCAAGCAACTCCAGACTCCAATACAAAGAACATTTAAGTGATTTCAATAATTAAATCAGAAGGAACATGCTGAAGACTTTATTCTTTATCCTAAAAAATATAGGTTATCATTTATGCATTGATGAAACGGTTTTGCCAAGTTATGAACTATATACAATCTCACTAATCGGGATAAGCATGGTCGAAAGGGTACCATTGTAGTTATTGTAAAGGAACTAAAGCAGAGGATGTTATCAATGCTTTCAAATAGATGCCGATAAGCAACTAAGTAAAGGAATACACTTGATATGGCCGGCAGTATGCAGAAAATAGCAAAACGTTGTTTTCTCCGGCTATGCAGGTAGTGTGATCGTTTCTGCATGTCTCAAAGTTGTTTTATGAAGTTGCATTAAGACCTCGGATCGCTTATCGCTGGCAAGTACGAAGGATGCAGAACAGGAAAACTGGTTGAAGCTAAAGTCAAGGGGGAAAGCTATGAACCTAAAGTGTTTAGCAATGGAGATACACTCAGACAAAGCCAGCCAGTCAGAAGCCAGTACCGCCGCTTCAAGGCTCCGACGCGGCTGCAAAGCCAGAAGTTGCAAGAAAGCCAAACTACTCTTGAACAATCTCGGATTATTAGCCTCCGGTACTCGCATAACAGCTGAGTTCGGAGCTTTTTAAAAGCGTTACTTAGACAATCATGCGGTTAGTTGCCAAAGTGTAGCAGAACATTACTGTATGGATGGCAAGCAACTCCAGACTCAATACAAAGAACATTTAAGTGATTTCAATAATTGGAATCAGAAGGAACATGCTGAAGACTTTATTCTTTATCCTAAAAATATAGGTTATCATTTATGTATTGATGAAACGGCTTTAAGCAAAGGCGAACTATATACAATCCTTACCAATCGGGATAAGCATGGTCGAAAAGGCACCATTGTAGCTATTGTAAAGGGAACTAAAGCAGAGGATGTTATCAATGTGCTTCTCAAAATAGATGCCGATAAGCGCACAAGTAAAGGAAATTACACTTGATATGGCCGGCAGTATGCAGAAAATAGCAAAACGTTGTTTTCCCGGGGCTATGCAGGTAGTGGATCGTTTCCATGTCTCAAAGTTGGTTTATGAAGCTGTACAAGACCTTCGGATCGCTTATCGCTGGCAAGTAATGAAGGATGAGAACAGGAAAATCAAGGAAGCTAAAGCCAAGGGGAAAGTTATGAACCTAAAGTGTTTAGCAATGGAGATACACTCAGACAGTTGTTAGCCAGAAGCCGGTACCTGCTGTTTAAGGCTCCAGACAAGTGGCTGCAAAGCCAGAAGGTAAGAGCCAAACTACTCTTTGAACAATTCCCGGATATAAAATCCGTGTACTATTACGCACTACGATTAGGGAAGATATTTTCAGACTATACAGATAAAGATGTGGCTCGTGCCAAACTGGCACTTTGGTATAATGAAATTGAGGAGTTTGGTTATGATACATTCACTACTGTTGCCAATTCCATGAGAATCATTACGAACGGATATTAAACTACTTTGTGAACAGAAGCACAAATGCTGCTGCAAAGAAGCTTTTAATGCAAAAATTAAAGCATTTGGGGCTTCATTTCGTGGAGTAGTAGATAAGAGGTTCTTTCTGTATAGATTGCAAGCAAAGGAGTAGATTATGCTTTTAAAGGGAAATTAACAAATGTTAATCCCCCTAATACCGGGAGCGTTTCTTTTTTGTATATGCGTCCCGTCACCTTATCTCGCATTGTTATTAGCATGCCACCACCCGATACACATTCCCTTTGGCGGTATGTACCCGCTCGCCCAGCCGTGGCAGGATGCGGCTCAGGCTGTAGACGGTCATGCCTCTCATGACCGAAGGATGGGCAGATTTCATCCGCTCGAATAATTGGGTGGCGGAAAGGGTCAGCACCTTCTGCGGATGGTCCTCTTGGGTGGCAAAGCGGAAACAGAGGCGGAACACCTCCTCTTCGGGTATGTGTTTGTAGAACAGGGAGTTGTGTTGCTGTATGGCCTGCTCTTCTTCCTTGTTGAACCAGCTTCGTTTGCCGGACAGGAGTTCCGCTTTGAGCTGGGCGTACAGCTGTTCATGCTCCACAGGAGTGGTGCAGTCAATGGCGTGCTCCAAGCTGACACAGAGAAAGCGGCGTGAGCCGGTGCGGTCTACCAGCAGGTCTTCCCGGTTGCTGGTGCCGATGAACGAGGCGATGCGGGGAAGTGCCGAAGCGCTGCGTTTGTAGGCCTTGCGGATGTTCAGTGCGGAAGCTTGCATCAGGTTCTTCAGCAGGGGCATTTTGGATGCGCTGAGTTTGTCGAATTCATCCAGATTGATCAGCCCGTAGGCAGCGAACTTGGCTTCGGCGGATGCCGGGGAGCCGAGGTCGTAACTTTCTGTGTAATAGGCTTTCAGTGCATTGGGCATCAGCAGGCGGCAGAACGTACTTTTCCCCAGTCCTTGTCGGCTGCTCACCAGCAGGGGAGCCACGCTGTTGGCGCGGTTGATACTGTTAGCGCGGTTAATACTGTTAGCGCGGTTGGTGTTGTTGGTATCCGGATGAAACTGCATCCATTGGGCGGAGAGTCCCAGCATCCAGCGGTGGAAACCGTTCACCCATACCGGGTCGTCGGACACCCGGCGGGCAAGTGCGGATACGCGGTCCTTGCCGTCCCATTCGGGAAGTTGTTCAAAATAAGCGGTAAAGGGATGGTATTCGCTGATGCGGCGCGAGCGCACAAAGCGTTGGATGTCTCTGTCCCAGCAGTCTATGCCTGTTTCGATGGCTTCCATGCTGAGCGAGTTCATCCATCGTTCGTCCACTTTGGTGTAACGCAGGTGGGTATCGGGGATGTTGTTTGCTATGTTTGCCACCTCGGTTTCCTCGGTCAGCACGTTGAAGCGGAAGCGGTGAAGCGGAAACGGAAGCGGAGGTGAGGAAAGCGGTCACTTCCTGCATCAGGGAACATGATTTCGCTTTCTTGACTTCCTCTTTCGAGGATTCTAATCCGGCTTCTTTTCGATTGCCTTCCGAAGATATCACTCCGATTTTCTTTTCAACATCTTCCGAGAATTCTAATCCGGCTTCCTTTTCAATATCTTTCGAGTGTGCGATATTCATAACCTTTCGAGCACCTCCCGATTGTGCGGCTTCCTTCTCCGTTTTTTCAATTAAGACTGCCGGGCATCCGGGAGCTTCGTTCCTGCTTTCCGATAAATTGCCCTTGCCGTTTTCAGCCGGAAGAACCTGTGACTTGTCCACTTCCTTCACTCCGTCTTCATCGGACACAATGTAATGGTAAGTGCCCGCCAGCGCATTCCCGTCGGTACGCGGAGTCCAGTTCAGTACCAGAGCCACCCGGCCTTCGCGGATATCCACTGCCAGATGCACACCGGGGATGGTCCGACAAAGCGGCATCAGTCCGTTGAGGGTGGATACGAAGTCACGGCGCGGCGTTCCGTCGGAGGGAACAGGGGCTGACAGGAATTTGCTTCCGAAGAAGACTGTTTTGAGGGTGGCGAATACATTCATGAGGCACTTTTTTTAGATTTGACGAACTACAAATATACAACATGAAAAAGCGTTTGTCAAGAGAGAAGACAAATTAATCAAACCCGGGTACAGGATATGACGGAGCCTGACACAATGACATATATACGTGCAGGCTCATGCGTACGTACGTGTAGCTCGATACGTATATACGTGTGACCTGATGCGTATATACGTGTGGCCTGATGCCACCGTATGTGTAGTCCGATGCGTACGTACACACTTTACAAACAGAGGGATGTGTCAAAATGTGGATAATGCTGTCGTTTCGTTCGTAGGGGCAGGGGTCGCCTGCCCGAAGACACAAAGCAAACTGTTTTCGGGCGAGCGGACCTCGCCCCTACAGCTGACGATGGGATAGGTCGGTTTAGTTTTGGCACACTCCCATGCTGCAAAAAGACCTTGATGTTTTCCAAAAAGATGGTGATGTTTCTTAAAAACATCACCATCTTTTTTAAAAAGCCCGGTATGTTTTTATGTAAGGGAAGATGGAATCACCCTCACTAAGCCGGTCATTCCTTTTTTTCCGTTCATCCTTACAGCTTAACTAAAACACATTATCAATCAATCGGTTAACACTGACAGAACATCCCCTCATTCCCCTTTCAGCCGTGCTTTCCAAGCTACTTTTAAACCAGCCTTCAGCATTTGTCCCGCCTGAAGAAGTTTTACAGATGAAAGGAGGCTGCAGGGGGTAACAAGATGTCCATTCACTACCGGAGCCCTACCAACAGGACATTTCAGCGGTAGATGAAAGGAGGAAGGAAGAAGCAATATTTCCTTCCTCCGCTACTATGATACTCTACACAAAAGTTCATATTCTTATCCCAAAGCCCTAAATCCTGCGGACGAAGTTTAAAACGAACGATTTTTTCCTCTCCCGGCTCCAAAGAAATACGCTCAAACCCACGCAACACTTTTGTGTAAGTCGTAACACTGCTCACTTCATCACGCAAATAAAGTTGTACCACTTCATCTCCTTTTACCTTTCCCGTATTCTTCACTCTGCAACTTATATTTACTTCACCCTGTACCCCTTGTTCCTTGGGAGTTATTTGCAAATCACTATAAACAAAAGAAGTATAGCTCAAACCATATCCGAAAGGATAAAGTGCACCATAAACCGAAGTACTTGCAGGGACATCCGATCCCGGTTTAAAAGGAAAGGCAAATGGTATTTGTCCTACTGATTTCGGAAAAGTCACAGCCAGTCTTCCACCCGGATTGTAATCTCCAAACAAAGCCTCAGCCACTGCCTGCCCGCAAAACTCACCGGGAAACCAGGCATGTAATATCGCCGATTTCACTTTCCGGGAAATGAGGGTCTATGATGTCACATCCTTTTTTATAGATCACTTCTGCATGAGGCAACAGTTCTTTTATACCCTGATAAACGGTTTTAGTAGGAGCATTGGCCGGGCCGTATCTGCAAATCAATTGAGTCTGTTCGTCGGCATTGGGACCGATAACGGCAATGGAACGGACAGATTTGGATAAAGGAAGCAGGTGCGTTTCATTTTTTAGTAATACAAGTGACTGACGGGCAGCCTCCAATGATACAGCTTGATGTTCCTTACTATGGACTATTTGTTCTGCTTGTTTACCATTGCCACGATAGGGATTGTCAAATAACCCTAGCCAGAATTTGATACGAAGTATCTCGGCTACCCGTTTGTCGAGAGTTTCCTGAGAGATTTTGCCATCATCAACAGCTTTACGAAGAGGCAAGATAAAATCGGCAGGCGGAGTGAAATGGGTACGGATATTCAGTCCGGTATTGACCGCCTGTGCTATTCCGTCTTCGTATGTATCTGCTACTTTATGCTTGTTGGAGATAAATTCCACAGCTTCACTATCCGATACTACGTATCCTTTAAATCCCCATTCTTGACGTAATATTTCGGTCAGAAAATGGTAGCTTCCCGTAATGGGTTCCCCATCATAGTCATTATAAGAGCTCATTACTCCCAGCGCTCCGGCTTCTTGAAATGCCATCCGGAAAGGTTCTATATATAAGGTACGCATTTCTCGTGGGGCTACGTGTGGGTCGGTTCGTGTCTTTCCGTCACGTCCGCCTACCGGGATACTATAAACTGCAAAATGTTTCGGAGTAGCTACCAGATTATATTTTTGCAAACTGGTAATCATTTGTTTTCCTAATTCTCCTACTAAATAAGGATCTTCTCCGTATGTTTCTACACATCTTCCCCAGCGAGGGTCTTGGGCAATGTCAAGGATGGGAGAATAGATGTTGGTATATCCCAATGCTACCGCTTCTTTAGCTTCCACTTCTCCGATACGGGCTATTAATTTTTTGTTCCAGGTGGCACCCTGTCCGCACTGGGCGGGGAAGTAGGTTGCCCGGTCATGACATAATCCGCGAATACCTTCATTGGTGAAATCTACCGGGATACCTAAACGTGTTTTTTCTACAAACCAGCGTTGAATGGTGTGTTTGGCATCCACATGTTTGGCGTATGGAAAAGAATATTCGGACTTGAAAGCCCCTAATCCGTTATGCTCTTCATCTATGTTTCCTATTCCGTCTTTCCATACTTCTGTTTTCCAATTGTCTTGAGGCAACGCATCTAGTCCGAACGGGAAATAAATGACAGCACCGGCAATAGACTGTCCGATATAATTGCTCAGACTCATTTTTCCATAAAAGCGAAGATTGGATACAAACTTCTTGAAGCCTTCCTTTTGATAAAGCAACACAAAAGATGCAACCAACACTACCGTGAATGCAAACTTCTGCCACATATCGAAAGCCGTCCCTACTGTTCCCCGAACAAGTAAGCTGTCACTTGCCATCACCAACTCTTTCAACTGGAACAACGGAGCAAATGCGATGGCAGAAATAATAAGTGCCTTCACCCAGAAACGTGTATTGGTTTCGGAAGAAACAAAAAGCTGCTTACGGCCGATATACAGTCCCATCAGGAACAAACCGACAGTCTGCCAGAAACGTCCGGCACCCAATGCCCAATACAAACTCGCTTTTTGACCGTAAGTGATGTTCTTCCATAAGAACTCTCCCAAATTCCCCTCTTTCGTATAAGCCGCCACTTCCTGATACATTGCTCCTACCCCAAATCGGGCAACGTATGCGACGGGTCGTACAAACTTACTATATAATGATACCATTCAACAGGTTGCAGTAAAAATACAATAGCTGTAACAAGAATGGCACAATCACTCCATTTGCGCACCACAAATAATACGACACCCACTACAACAAACAGTAATAGGACATCTCCTGCCGGGAAAAAAGCAGCATTGACAGTAGCAAAAACAGCTAATAAGACAAGACGCCAAAGAAAACGATAGCCAAAATCCTTCCCTTTCCGTTGCTGATTAGCCGACTGAATATAGAATGTAAATCCGAACAGCAAAGCAAAAATAGCATAAGCTTTCCCGGCAAACAGAGAAAAAGTAATGTTAAAGACTCCGTCATTCAGAATATTCAACCAACCGGGATCACCTGTAGGATAAACCGGAAAGATAAAGTGTTCCAAGTTATGTACCAAGAGAATTGCCATCACAGCAAATCCGCAAAGCATCTACCACTGCGATACGTGGCAGTTTTTCTGATAATTGTTTTTCCATGAAATAGATATTGTTAATAAATAGATACAAGCAACAGATCCTCCACTTCGTTCAGAATGACAAAGTAATAGACCATTTCAGTCTTGACGCATTCCTTTTTTTCAATTGAGTGCAAAGATAACCTTCTTTTTCCAACTATTCATTCGCATAGATCAAATTCTTTCGAATGCATCTGCCTCATCCTGAACGAAGAAGAAACATACAGTCCGACAGTATGTAAAATTTAACTATTTACTCTTCCGCCCAAACTATTATTTTTCTACATTTGTTATCATTGAAACTTTAAATACGAAAGACATGAAAGCAAATCCTGTATTTAGTTTGTACATCCCTACCAAATTGATATTCGGTTGTGGGGAAATCAATAAGTTATCAAGTGAAAAACTACCGGGAAAGAAAGCATTGGTTGTTATTTCTGCCGGAACTTCCATGCGGAAATATGGATATCTGCAAAAAGTACTCGCCCAACTGAGACTGAATCATGTAGAAACGGTAGTTTACGATAAAATACTTCCCAACCCCATCAAAGAACATGTAATGGAAGCAGCCGCCATCTGTCGTGAAGAAAGATGTGACTTTGTGGTCGGACTGGGAGGGGGAAGTTCTATCGATTCCGCCAAAAGCATTGCTGTAATGGCATGCAATGACGGTGATTATTGGGATTACGTTTCAGGAGGAACAGGTAAAGGACGTCCCATCAGCAAAGCTCTGCCTATTATAGCCATTCCGACAACAGCGGGCACAGGTACTGAAATGGACCCATGGACAGTAATCACTCATGAAACGGCACAGGAGAAAATAGGCTTCGGCTGTCCCCTCACCTATCCTACCCTTTCCATTGTAGACCCTGAATTAATGGTATCCATCCCGCCCGAACTTACCGCTTTTCAAGGATTTGATGCCTTTTTCCATGCTGCCGAGGGTTTCATTGCCAACTGTGCAACCCCTATCAGCGACCTATATGCATTGGAAGCTATCCGCTTATTATATAAATACCTGCCGGTAGCCGTAGCCGACGGACAAAATCTAAAAGCACGCGCCAAAGTTGCCTGGGCGAGTACACTCGCCGGAATGGTAGAATCTACCTCCAGTTGTACTTCCGAACATTCACTGGAACATGCCATGAGTGCCTACTATCCGCAACTTCCCCATGGAGCCGGATTAATAGCACTTTCCGAAGCTTATTTTGAAACTTTCCGTCACGACTGCACCAAACGCTACATGAAAATGGCCGAAGTGATGACCGAAAAGAAGAGTAATCGTGCATCCGACTTCATCGATGCACTAGTAACAATGCAAAAAAGAATGCAAAGTAAAAGATTTAAAATTAAGTGAATATGGCATCCGGCCCAATGACTTTCCTAGAATATTGCAGAATGCACGTGACACCATGGGCGGTTTATTCACACTTGACCCACATCCCATAACCGATGACGAAATACTGAATATATTAGAAAAGTCTTATCGATAAATACAAGAAGGGCTATAGCTTGATTTCCTTTGCCATAGCCCTTCTTTACATTATATTTCTACTCTCCCACATTCTTTATATTCAAGATTCTTCATACATCGACAACATTCGATAACATCACCCCCTTCATCCCCCTCTATTTTCCGTTGTCTAAAGAAAACCCATATCACAACATTTTAATCATTTACTAAGTTCTTTTAGAACTTTGCAATAATTTATATTTAGGTTTACGCTGCAAATATATTATATTATTTATTAATTCAAGCATATTTAAGAAATTATTTTTAATATATACTTGATATTTTATTAAGATTACGCAACCAACCTCTCCAAATCTTATATAAACAATCTTATATAGCTATAGATAAATAAAATATTAGCCACCAATATTTTTATAATTAGGTAGAATAAAAAGTAGATACAAAAGCCATATTATACCTATACATATACTCCATCAAATGGTATACAGGCTTTGTAGCAATGTTGCAAAGTTCTAAAAGAACTTTATTTGAAAATAATTTCATGCTATAATAAACACTAATAAAAAAAAAAATCACAGCTATGTTAAAAAGGCTAAAGTCAGTCAGTACGTTGCTGTTCTTAATGGGCGTCTCTACAGGAACAGCTTACGCGGTTGCCGAATCCGGTATAACCGATGTGAAAATCACACAACAAAATGGCTCTTGTACCGGTATTGTGAAAGACACAACAGGTGAAACCGTTATCGGTGCATCTGTGGTAGTAAAAGGTACCACCAACGGAACAATCACCGGTATTGACGGTGACTTCTCTTTAAACAATGTCAAACAAGGAGACATTATCCAGATTTCTTTCGTTGGATATAAAACGGTAGAAGTAAAATGGAATGGTCAGCCTCTAAACGTTACATTAAAAGATGACACGGAAATGTTGGGAGAGGTTGTAGTTACCGGTTACGGTGGTCAACAGTTACGTACCAAAGTAACTAACTCTATTTCGAAAGTAAAACAGGAGAGCTTAAACGTAGGTATGCACTCCAATCCTGCACAAGCATTATCCGGTGCCGTAGCCGGCTTGAAGGTTATCCAATCATCAGGTAGCCCCGGCGCAACTCCTACCATTATCTTGCGTGGTGGTACCAACTTGGATGGAACCGGTTCTCCACTCGTTGTAGTAGACGGACAACTTAGAGACTCTATGAGTGATATCAACCCTGAAGACATTGAGTCTATGGATGTATTAAAGGATGCCGGTGCTACTGCACTTTACGGTGCACGTGCCAGTAACGGTGTAATCCTTATTACCACCAAAAGAGGTAAAGCAGGTTTCCGCGAAATTAACTTCAAGGCTAAATTAGGTTTGAGCTATGCACGCACTCCTTATGAATTTTTGGAAGCAGGCGAATATATCAAAGCTATGCGTAAAGCACACTGGGATGCAGGACACTTGTTTCAAGACAAAGACGGAAACACAAAAACTTATTGGGGTAATTGGGAAAGTTACCTGAACGGTAAACAACCTTTCGGTACCGGTAACAACCTGGATCAGGACATTTACAGTACTCAGTTCTTAAACGAAGACAACAAATATCTGCTGGGCAGAGGATGGCAGACAGTGACAGACCCTATTACCGGCAAAGAAATTTTATACAAGAATACGGATGTAGATAAATATAACCTGAATGATCCCGCATTCTCACAGGACTACAACATCAATATGTCTGGTGGTAATGACCGTGGCACCTACTACGCCGGTTTGGGATACAACCGTCAGGAAGGTGTTCCTGTCAATACATTCTACGAACGTTATTCATTCATTACCAACGCCAGCTATAAAATTGCAGACTGGCTAACTTCCACTTCGTCACTAAACTATAATCGTGCCAATTGGAAAAACATGCCCGGCTCCAACGGTTCTGAGTTAAATTATTTCGGACGAGTACGTTCACTTCCTCCTACTGTTCTTTTTGAGGATGAAGAAGGCAACATGAAACTAGGTCCGGGTACCGCTGATGGTAACCAAATGTACCAACCCGACCAATGGTGGAATGACAATCAAAGCGATAAGTTCACAATGAGCCAATCCTTTAAGATTGATATTCTGAAAAATCTGTCATTGACAGCCAACATGAACTGGTATTACTCTGAAACATATCAGGAAAGTTTCACAAAAGATTATGAAAATACTCCCGGAAACTTCGTGCGTACAAGATCGGCTACAGCTTATTATAACCGCGATTTCCGCCAAACATACAATGCCGTATTAAACTATAACGAAACCTTCTTCCTTGACCATCATGTAGAAGTGATGTTAGGTATGGAATACTACAACAAATACCAACGCGGATTTGAGGCACAAGGCCAAGGTGCACCTACCGACGACCTCCCCGATTTGTCACTGACCGATAAGGGCGAAGGTAAGCGTACTATCAATTCATGGCATGAGAAACAACGCATCCTGTCATTCTTCGGACGTTTAAATTATGATTTTAAGGACAAATACCTGTTGTCATTCGTTTTCCGTCGCGACGGTTACTCCTCTCTGTTAGGTGACAACCGTTGGGGATTCTTCCCCGGAGTATCTGCCGGATGGATTTTCGGACGCGAAGACTTCATTAAAGAAGCCATTCCCGTAATGTCATTCGGTAAGTTGCGTGCCAGCTACGGTATCAATGGTAATGCGTCAGGTATTGGTGCCTATACCTTACAGGGAAGCTACGGTTCAAGCAACAGCAACGGTTCATTCAACTATAACGGAAATACTTCTTATCTCATCACAGAACTTCCCAACCCTAACCTGAGATGGGAAAAGACCGCTACCTTTGAAGTGGGGGCAGACTTGAGCTTCTTTGCCAACCGACTGAACACTAACCTGACATATTATAACCGGCTGACATCAGACAAATATGCAGCATTGAGTTTCCCGACCTCTACTGGTTTCTCATCTGTAACAAACAATAATGGTGAATTCCGCAACCAAGGTATCGAAATCGAACTTTCAGGAAAAATTATCGACAGCAAAGACTGGACATGGAGCGCCTCAGGAAATATCGCATTCAACAAGAATAAAATCGTTTCATTACCGGACAATGGTATGGAAAGAAACCGTATCAATGCATTCCAAGTATATACCGGAAACGGAGATGAGAAAAAATGGGTAGGCGGACAACAGGAAGGTCAAGAACCGGGCATACTGTATTTATACCAAGCAGATGGCATTTACCGCTCATACGATGAAATTCCCGCCAATCTGGTGAGAAAATATGGCTCCAGAACTTACTATGGACCTGAGGCATGGAACAAACTGACAGCAGAGCAACAAAATGCCACTACGAACTTCCCTATCCAACCGGGTGAAACGAAATTCCATGATGTAAATGGCGATGATGTAATCGATGAATTCGATAAAGTAAAAGTGGGAGCTACCTCTCCACGCTGGACCGGTGGTTTCAATACTACTCTCAGATGGAAAAACTTCCAACTATACGGACGCTTTGACTATGCTCTAGGCTTCTGGTTGTATGAAAATAGTGGGACACAAAGTACTACTCCATGGTTCATGGGATGTTACCAAGGAACATACAATACACCGACAATGTACTATGATACTTGGTCAGAAAGCAATCCGAACGCTAAATACCCACGCTATCTGTTTGCCGACCAAAACGGAAAAAACAACTACATAGCATCCACCATGTTTGCATACAGAGGTGACTATTTAGCTATCCGCGAAATCTCGCTGAGCTATTCATTGCCTGAATCTGTAGCTAAAATGTTGAAGATGCAACGTGCCGAAGTCTCTATTACAGGACAGAACCTGGGTTACATCACCGGTGCGAAAAATGTAGGCTCTCCTGAAGCCAACCCAAAAGACAACGGTGCAGTCGGACAAGGCTATTCATTACCACGTACTATTCTGTTTGGGGTTAACTTAACATTCTAATTTAATAACTAAAAAAGACTACAATTATGAGAAATAAAATATTAAAATTAGCATTTCGCTTCAGTGCATTTGCTTTTGCTGTCGGCATGACAGGTTGCGATGCCTTAGACTTAGCTCCCATTGACACTTATGGAAGCGGTAACTTCTGGACAAGAAAAGAACATGTAATCGCTTATATGGACGGAATACACAAAAATTTCCGTGACCAAATATTCCAGCAACAATATGTATTAGGTGAAGCACGCGGTGGAACCAGTGTTCCCGATGTTGCTGTAGACGGAACTTCGGTTTCTTATCAGGGTATCGTAAATCAAGCCCTGAATGCCGAGTCTCCGGGAATCACAAACTTTGGTAACATATATGGATGTATTGCGAATATAAATATCATGTTGCAGAAGACTCTGGAAGCCGACTATATGACCGAAGAAGAAAAGGCCTATTATCTGGGGCAAGCTTACGGTTTACGCGCTTTCTATTACTTCGGACTGTACCGCACTTATGGTACTTTACCTCTGCGCTTAGATCCAAATCCGGTAGTAAATGGTGACTTTAACCCAAACAACCTTTATATGAAGCGTTCTGCCGGTTCTGAAGTTATGAAACAAATCAAAGCAGACCTGAAATCTTCACTCGATTACTTTGGCAATAATAACTCTTTCGACCCCAATAACCGTAAGAATTTAAAAGGCTATTGGTCAAAAGCTGCCACTGAATATTTGGCTGCTGAAGTCTACTTATGGAATGCTAAGGTTTCTGTAGATGACAATACAGCAAACAATGCAGACTTAAGCGTAGCCAAAAATCATCTGCAAAGCCTGATGAATAATTATGATCTCTCCTTACAGTCAAACTATGAAGATATATTCAGCGTAAACAATAAAGGCAATAATGAAGTAATTTTCGCTGTAAGATATATGGAAGGAGAAGCATCAAATCCATTTACAGCTCTCATGTACAACTATCAAACCGGAGCTTTCAAAACAGTAGGTTTCAACGATGAAAATGGAAAACCTATGGGAGATACGCTGAAAGTTAGCACCACAGGAATGCAGCGCATAGAATATCTACCGGAGTTCTACCTGTCTTATGACAAGACAGATAGCCGCCGCGATGCGACATTCCTGGGAGCCTATTCACGTAAAGACAATTCATTGGCAGGTACAGTGTACAAAAAATAATGGGACACTTCGATGAATCCATCAATCGCTATATTTGGGACGCTGATGTCATTGTCTATCGTTTGGCGGGCGTATATCTAATGATGGCTGAAATAGCAAATATGGAAGGCGGAGATGTAGCTTCCTATATAAACAAAATACGTGAGCGTGCTTACGGTAAAAATTGGGACGCAACCAAATATGGCTACACCAACGGTAATTTTACAGAAAACGAGCTGGCTATCCTACATGAAAAAGATAAAGAAATGTTAGGAGAAGGACAACGCTGGTATGACCTGAAACGTATGACATTGACCAAAGGAGGCAAACATCTGGTATTCTGTCCGGAAGGCAGCAAAGATGGTCAAAAGGCTATCTTAACTGAAGCCGAAGCTTACAAACTATACTGGCCGATAGAAACCAATATGATTACCAAAGATCCTGAATTGACTCAAACACCGGGATACTAATAATCAAAACATCTGTATTACAGATATAGTCGATTTTAACATTGATTTTGGAAGAGGATGCCCGTGAGGGTGTCCTCTTTAATTTTCTATGATGAATTTGCCGCAATTCATCTCTAATTACTTATCTTAGCCTCAAAATGACAACCTTATATCATCTAATCATGCAGAAAACAAAACTAAAAATGAAAAAATGGGTAATTCTCCTCACCGTTTGCCTGTCATCATCAATGCTATTCGCGCAAACAGCATTTTCCCCCGAACAACATAAAACTGTTTGTTCTGAACGAAGTGACGGACGTTATCTCAGCACCTACGGAGTAGTACATGCCATGCTCAAAGATACCAAACCACTCTATGCATTCCGGCATGATTTCACCCGGCAAGAATTTGCCGAATGGCAAAAAGAGGTACGGACAGCCATGATAGAGATCATGCATCATCCCCACATCACCGGTCAGCCAATACCTGTTTGTATAGAGAAAATACAGAAAGACGGTTATCGGCAAGAGAAATGGGAGTTCTATCCACTGCCTCACTGTGTTTCTACTTTTTATATACTGATTCCCGATAAAGTTAAAATACCCGGTCCTGCCGTACTCTGCATTCCCGGCTCGGGTATGACAAAAGAAAACCTCATCGGAGAAGTTTCCGCCAACAATATGCGGGCGGCTATGGCCTTAAACATTGCAAAACAAGGATACATCTCAGTTGCCGTAGATAATGCGGCAGCGGGAGAGGCAGCCGACCTGGAACCTTTGACAGGAACAAGTTATGATTATGATACTCCGTCACGCATTTTGCTGGAATTGGGATGGAGCTATTTAGGCTACACTTCTTTTCTAAATAAACAAGTTTTGGAATGGATGAAATGCCAACCCTTCATACGCAAAGACCGCATTGTTGTCAGTGGTTTCTCTTTGGGGACTGAACCTTTAATGGTATTGGGCGTCATGGACCCTTCCATTTACGCTTTTTTGTCTACAACGATTTCTTATGCCAAACACAGGAACGGGCTATCGTGATGACAGAACCGGACCAAAGGGGACGTCGCCCTTTTCCCAATTCCATCCGTCATTTAATACCCGACTTTTGGAAATACTTTAACTTTCCTGATATAGTGGCTTCTCTTGCCCCTCGCCCCATCATTCTCACAGAAGGAGGACTGGACAGAGACTTCAATTTAGTAAAACGAGCCTATGAAATCAGCGGACATCCGGAAAACGTTGAAACACATCATTATCAGAAATATACGGCACCGGAGACACGTAATACTGCTCAAAATTTGCCTGAAGGACTCGGCAGAGCCTCTTTCTATGACTCTGTAAATGTAGATGGGCCGAACCATTACTTCAAAAATGAATTTGTACTGCCATGGCTGGACAAAGTCCTGGCCGAATAACTCTTAAAATAAGACTAAAAAGCCGCAGCTTCGTTTCCCAACGTTACTGCGGCTTTCAATCTTATTAAAAACTAATATTATTTCTTCATTATCTCTTCGCAAAGCGTATAGCTGCGAATCATCATTCTGGGAATATGGAACGGCCCCTTGAAGATATTACCCTTAGCCGGCTGTGCCACTGTTCCGTCACGATGCAGATAGCCATACCATTCACCATATTCTTTATCAGGGAAATGGGCATAGGTCCAGTCGCTGATTTGCTTATGCATCTCCAGATATTTTTCATTGCTCGTGGCCTGATAAGCATACAGAGTGGCAATAATGGCCTCTGTCTGCGGCCACCAGAACTTCATATCCTGAGAATAATCCTGGGGAGGAAGATTCTTGCAATCACGGAAATTAATGATACCGCCATATTCTTTGTCCCATCCCCAGTCCCAGGACCAGTCAAGGATAGTCAATGCCATATCCACCAATTCTTTATCCCAATTGCGGTACTTGGCCTCTTCCAGAATAAACCAGGCCGTCTCGATGCAGTGTCCCGGATTGATGGTGCGACCGTTGATAGAATCGATAAATTCTCCGTCAGGACCTACCATTTCAAGCAATGCCTTGAATTCAGGATGCATGAAATAAGTACGCAATGCCTTGATGGAACGGTCTATCTGCTCTGTCAGCAACGGGTCGTTGATAGCCGCACGGATGCGTGAAGCGGTATTTACCAGAATCATTGTGATGGAATGTCCCTGCGATTTCAACGTATCCAGATACTTCGGCTCCAATATGCCCGGAGTGTTCAGGAAATGCATGATGCGCTTGAACAGCTCCAGTGCTTTTTCGGCATAAGTATGGTCTCCCGATGCAATGGCGTATTCCGACATGGCAATGGCGGCAAAGCCTTCCGAAAAGACATAACGGCGTTTACGCAACGGAGTTCCGTCTTCCATCACTTCAAAATACATGCGTCCGTCGGCATCGAAACAATGAGCCTCGATAAAGTCGATACAGCTTTTTGAAGCAGCCAGCCATTCGGGATTCTTCTCTATATTATTATAGGCATAAGCTGCGATAAAGCCGAAACGTCCTTGAAACCATACCGATTTGGTGGTGTCCATCAGACTTCCGTCACGGTCGAGGCAAGTGTATACACCACCATGCTTACGGTCAAGACCGTTTTTCAACCAAAACGGAAGAATGTTTTCGGTCAGATCCTTCTTATAGCATGCTGCCCAATTCGACAAATATTCGTTTACATTCATAAAAACAAATGTTTTATTTAGAATTTATTACATCTTTCAAAGAAGTTAATTGCTTCCAGTTCTTTCTTCATGGCAGCTTCTTCTTCATCGGTCATATTTTGGAACGGAGTGCGGTTCTTACCCAAATCCAGCCCAATCAGTTTCATAATGCGTTTGCCACCGACAATATTGCCGCGATAATGGCAGATAACATTGATTACTTCCTGTGCAAAGTTCTGACGTTCGCGGGCCAGTTCCAGGTCTCCGGCTTTCCATGCTTCAATGATGCCTACCAGTTCTTTACCGTTATAATTGGTTGTTCCACCGATACCACCCTGAGCACCGCCCATGGCAAGACAAGGCAGAATTGTTTCATCCTGTCCGTGAAGCATATCGAACTTACCGTTCTTGTAAAGGCGGCACTGGTTATATTCATACATACTTTCGAAAGTATATTTGATACCGGCAAAGTTTGGAATACGTCCGTCCACAGCTTCAAGGAAAGCCACCATTGACAAGAATGCACCGTTGAATGCAGGAATATGATAGAAATAGAAAGGAAGTTCGGGTGCACCGCAAGCGATTTCTTCGCAATATTTCACAAGTTCTTCAATACGGCCCACTTTCGGAAAGGGAGGAGCCATGGCACCGATACCCCATGCGCCAATCTTTTGGGCATGTTCAGCCAAACGCTTGCTGGACTTCACGCAAGTGCTTCCCACATGTACGATAACCTTAAAACCTTGAGGAGCAACTTCCATCCAGCGTTCTGCCAGTTTCATGCGCTCGTCTTCGGTCAGCATATAACCTTCACCGGAAGAACCATTGATAAATACTCCTTGAAGACCATTCTTTACCAGCAATTGGCAATAAGCTTCAATCGGTTCATAATTCACTTCTCCGTTTTCATAAAACGGGGTAAAAGGTGCGTCAATAAGTCCGATAATCTTTTTCCATAACTATTTCTTTTAGAGTTTTACTTTTCCTATTAATTTTCTGATTTTTCCTTCACCGATAACCGGAGCATGCGGGTCTTCGGGATAAACGATGGCAAACTCACCGGGTTGTAAGGTGGCAAACAAGGTGGGTCTATCGCTATAAAGCGCACAGTCTCCCTCCTTTTGGTAAGCCTGAGCCTGATGTTCCAACGTTTCAACAGCCTTCCAACCGATAGTTTCCTGCCCCGTCAAAAGGATATGCACATCAATGTAATCGCGATGCATTTCCAGCACTTGCTTGTCGGCAGGAACACATTCGGGATTTACATTATTAATAAATAAGTTATCGCCATCCAGTTCAATGCGTCCCAAGGGAGCATTCAGCAAGTCATGCGTCTTTACATAATCAAATAATTGTTTGAACAGCGGATGAAGGCTTTCTATCCGCGAACTGTTCTCTAATCTTGAAACTATCATCGTTATTTTTTGTATAATTTAATCGACCATATTATCTGTCTTCGGGCGCAGGAAGAACAACTGAAGAGCCAAAGCAACCAGAACGATGACACTCAACATGGCAAAGCCCTGTCCCAATCCACCTCCGTCAGTCCATTTGCCTAAAAGCTCCGTTACGGCTGCACCGGCAAATACGCCTGTCATGTTCATGATTCCGTATGCCGTTCCACGATGTTTGTCTGAAACAAACTGACACAGAATCGGCATATTGTTGGCATCGAAGATACCGTAACCCACACCAAAGAGCAAGCCGGCTCCCACCACACTCACAAAACTGTGTCCGAAACCCAACAGCAACAAGGAAGGAACCGTCAGCCCCAAGCCAATGGCACCGGTATAAACACGTCCGCGGATATTCTTCTGCACCCATTTATCCGACAGGACACCACCCACAATGACACCGATAAATGATGACAGAGCAATGGTTATAGTAGAAATCGGACCTGCCTCAGCCATGGGGATATTCAGACTTTCGGAGAATAATGTCGGAAGCCAGTTCTTGGTTGCCCATCCCGGCAAACTGGGAGCTGCAAAATAGAACAGGATAATCCAGAAAGCCCAGTTGGATAGTACAATTGCCAGTCCGCTGAACACAGACCCTTTCTTGCGAGGCGTTTCTTTTGCAAGTTTCTCTATCTTTATATGAGTAGGATTTTCGTGCAGGAACAGCACCAATACCAATGCATAGACAATACCCACAATACCAAACCAATGGAAAGTAAGCTGCCAGGAGAAAGCGGCCGCCACCGTTGCGCCGAAACCTCCGATAGCCTGTCCGGTGTACAGACCGGTCATGTGAATACCGATGGCCAGAGAGCGGGATTTATCCTGATGCCAGTCGGCAATCAGTGAAAGTGCTGAAGGAATATATAGAGCTTCACTCACCCCCATGGTGGCACGCAGCCAGTAAAGTTCATGGAAATCAGTCGCATAACCCATCAAATAAGTCACGGCAGACCATACAAAAAGGCTACCGACGATTAACCATTTACGACTCACCCGATCAGCAATAACACCGGCTACCGGACTCATAAAGCCGTAAATCCACAAAAATACAGCCATCAAAGCTCCAAAAGCCTCAGCCTTATTGAGCTCCACAATGTCCACTTTCATTGCTTCCTGCATAGTAGAAAGCATCTGGCGGTCCATATAGTTGAGAAGTGCCACAACCCACAAAAGACCTACCACCACCCAAGGATAGATTTTCTTGTTTTTCATTTATATTAAATCAATTCGACTGCGCAAATATAGGAACTTAATTTAATAACACAAATAGATTTAATGAAATATTTTACGATATAACGATTATTTTTTAAACAGAGGTAAGAATTAAAACAAGATGCTGTTATTGAAGCCTTCTTTAAGGTAAAGTAAGTATAAATCATTTAAATTTCATACAGAATAAAAGAGGGAAAGAAGACCGGCATCCTGCAAAATTCCCCTCCATAAAAGTATAAAAAAAATAATTCGGCGAACTATTATATTAATAAATCACCGAACAATTCATAAATTAATTTATTATATCAGGAAAGAGAGTCACTTCTTTGCCAAATCGTCCATTGTCTTACCCTCGTAAGCACAAATCGCCTGTTTATACTCCTCGGCTATCTGCTTCGGCTCTTTGGTTGCAATATCATAACCCACCATCACTGTACGGCACTCACATTTTACCTCCTGCGTATCCGTTGTCACAGCACGTTGCAGCAATGTGAAGCTTTTATGCCCTAACTGAACAACAGCTGTCTCTATTACCAAATGGTCTGAAAAGAATACAGGCGCATAGAAGTTGGCATTGATATTTGCTACTACAATGGCCATCTTATTCCAATCCGCACTCCCCAACACATCTTTTATATAAGTTGTCTTTGCCAAATCATATAAAGAAAAATAAACCGAATTGTTCACGTGTCCGAACTGGTCTACGTCACTGAACCGTATTTGTACCGGCATCGTATGCCTGAATTTTATTTCCTCTCCCATAGTTATGCTTATTAATTTCATTCAAATATAATACTTTTCCTAATAAAAGAACACTAAATAAGAGATTATTCTTACTTTTGCGTTCAATTTATTTAAAGTGAAACCATTAACTTAAAGAATAGACATGGATAAGAAGTTTAGCAAATCCACCCTTTGCGTACAAGGAGGATGGCAGCCGAAAAAAGGAGAACCGCGCGTTTTGCCCATTTATCAAAGTACAACTTTCAAGTATGATACCAGCGAACAGATGGCTCGTTTATTCGACCTTGAAGATACGGGCTATTTCTATACCCGCTTGCAAAACCCGACCAATGACGCAGTTGCGGCAAAAATAGCTGCATTGAAGGTGGTGTGGGCGCCACGCTTACTTCATCGGGACAGGCTGCTAATTTCTATGCCATTTTCAATATCTGTCAGGCAGGTGACCATTTTGTATGCTCGTCTACCATCTACGGCGGTACTTTCAACCTCTTCGGAGTCACGTTGAAGAAGCTTGGCATCGAATGCACTTTTGTCAATGCCGACGCACCCGAAGAAGAAATTGACAAGGCTTTCCGCCCGAACACCAAAGCATTGTTCGGAGAAACCATCTCAAACCCCAGCATCGATGTGCTCGACATTGAGAAGTTTGCACGTATTGCCCACAAGCACGGGGTGCCTCTGATTGTCGACAATACTTTCGCCACTCCCATCAACTGTCGTCCGTTTGAATGGGGAGCCGACATTGTGACTCACTCTACCACCAAATATATGGACGGACATGCCACCAGTGTAGGCGGAGCCATCGTAGACAGCGGCAATTTCGATTGGGAAGCGCATGCCGACAAATTCCCCGGACTGACTCAGCCGGATGAATCTTACCACGGACTGACTTATACCAAAGCATTCGGTAAAATGGCCTATATGACCAAAGCTACCGCGCAACTGATGCGTGACCTCGGTTCCATTCAGTCACCGCAAAATGCGTTCCTGCTGAATTTGGGACTCGAAACACTTCATCTGCGTGTGCCCCGTCACTGTGAAAACGCACAGAAAGTGGCCGAATGGCTGGAAGCCAATCCACAGGTGAAATGGGTAAACTATTGCGGTCTGAAAAGCAGCAAATATTATGAACTGGCACAGAAATATATGCCGAACGGCTCTTGCGGTGTTATTGCTTTCGGACTGAACGGCAGCCGCGAAGAGGCCATCAAGTTTATGGATGCACTGAAACTGGCCTGCATCGTGACTCATGTGGCAGATGCCCGCACATGCGTGCTTCATCCTGCCAGCCATACACACCGCCAGTTAACGGACGAGCAATTGATGGAAGCCGGAGTTGCTCCCGACTTAATCCGCCTGTCGGTAGGTATCGAAGATGCCAACGACATCATCGCCGATCTGGAACAAGCTTTAGAACAGATTAAATAAGATAAGCCATGTCAGTCAAACGGGTTGTTATCATCGGAGCCACTTCGGGCATCGGGCTGGAAGTAGCCAAAGGCTACCTGAAGGCCGGATGGCAGGTAGGCATAGCCGGACGCAGGGAAGAGGAATTGGAAAAGCTCCGCCGGACTGCTCCCGAACAGGTGTGTGCCCAAGTCTTGGACGTCACTCACGAAGATGCACCCTATTTGCTGAAACAACTGATAGACGAGTTGGGAGGTATGGATTTATTTTTGCTGAGCTCAGGCATTGGTAAACAAAACCTCTCTCTGACACTCGATATCGAATTACAGACTGCCGCCACCAATGTGGAGGGTTTCATCCGCATGGTGACGGCAGCCTATCATTATTTTGAACAGCAAGGGCACGGACATCTGGCTGTGATAAGTTCCATTGCCGGAACCAAAGGACTGGGTTCGGCTCCCGCCTATTCCGCCACCAAACGTTTTCAGAATACTTACATCGAGGCTCTCGACCAATTGGCGCATATCAACCGCCTACCCATTGTGTTTACTGATATCCGTCCCGGATTTGTAGCCACCCCGCTACTGAAAGACGACAAATATCCTCTGCTGATGAACGTTTCCGCAGTCGCCGCCCACATCATCAATGCACTCAACAAAAAGAAACGCACCGTCATCATCGACCGGCGTTATCAAGTGCTGGTGTTCTTCTGGAGGCTTATTCCCAAATGGTTATGGGTCAAGTTGCCCGTCAAGAATTAAAAAGCGAAAAACCTATCACAGGCAACCACTTTCATTTTACCTTGTAATAAAAAAGGACCGGATTAGAATCCTCTTCCACCCGGTTTAACGATTCCAGCATCTTCACGGTGGTCTTTGCCTTGACTTTCGGATAAGTTTCAACCAAAGACTTCAAACTCATCAAGCTTCCTGCCATAGCCACAAAGCATATCCTTTCTTTTTCACCGCCCACCGGAGTATAACCGTGCAAGTTATACCCGTATTCAGACTGGAATATATAATCATATTTACGAACAGCGTCGTCCCATTTTGACAAGATATACAACCTATCAAACAAGTTCGTTCGGAACAATAAATGTTCGGAAGTTTCGGTCACATCCGTCATCAAATAAACCAAGCCTTTCTCTGTGGAGAATTTATTCAAGTCACGGCAGTCATACACCTTATCCTTTGCATCCTCCGGAAATGTTTCATTCATAAAGTCAATAGTATAAGAAGGAGATACCGATTGGTTTTCTAACTTATAAATTGTATTATCAAATTTCCGGGTAAACAGCACAGGCGATGAAGCACTCAACTGATGCCCTGCTATAAAAAACAAAATGGGGCAATTTCTATCAATGGTTCCAACAAGCCCGTTGTCTCTTCCCCGTGAATCGCAGTTATAGAATTTTCCGACAACCGGCCATTGGCGTAAGTTTCATTCTCCAAATAAATAAAATCTCCGTCCAAAGCAATAGAGTGATAATAACCGGGCAATTTTCGGCTACTGATGAAATTGCCTTCCGCATCAAAAACGCAGCAACGCTGACGGTTCGGTCAACAGCACCAACTGATTTTTTCGTTTGTCAATGGCGACATCCATCACAGCACTATACTCTGGCCCCATCCCAACCCGATGGATAGTAAACAAATGTTTCCCATCCATATTAAAAGCCACCACTTGTTTCCCCGCTTTATCAAGTATATAAAGGTTCCCTTTCCATTCTATCAACCTGTTGACACGGGCAATCAGCGCATCGTCTTTCGTCTCTAAGGCAATAACGCGAGAATCATATAAGAATGTAGTATCTGCTATCGATGGCTCTCCTTCTTCTAAAACAGCCGTTGCTTCACTTCCATATTGTGAAGTAGCGCACCCTGCTCCAAGCAATAACAGGAACAACAAAAGGAAATATTTTGTCCGCATAATATTTATGTTTCTCAAGGTCATACAGATATATCAACATTGAAAAAAGGATTCAGGTCCTTTTTCATTAACTACTTGAGATATAAGCCTATACTCGCACACAGCCAAAGTGCACAATAATAAATTCCTTTTCATAAGTATTTCAATTTTAAAGTTAACAATTACACTAATATACATCTTATATTGAATAGAAAAAAAATAATTTTATGCTTTTCTTTGTAACAACATTCTCTCTGCTTCCGTCTATCTAGATGAAAGCGCTTTTAAAAAAAGAGAACCTGAAGTATAAACATAAACAAAATAAAACCATGAAAAAGTATATATTGGCATTAGCACTGTTGTTTGTCTGTCACATCGGTTTTGCCCAAGACCTTAATTCTCTGTTCGATGAATTCAAGAAAGAGCCTAACGCAGACTGTATTAGCATTTCACCTTTCATGATGGCTATCGGAAAGATGTTCATGGGCAACGACAGCGATGCGAAGCTTGCCCGAAAGTTCAAATCAATAAGAATTTTGGATTTGGAAGCCTGCTCGACAAGCGTAAAGGAACGCTTCAGCAAAAAGATAAACGCACAGCGAATTAAAGACTACGAAACGCTGGTTCAGGTAAACGATGAAGGTGAAAAAAGTGCACATTCTGGCAAAAAGTAAGAACGACGTGATACGCGAACTGCTCATCGTCTGCACCGGGAACGGCGATTGCACATTGGTACAGTTAAAGGGAAAAGTAAGCAAAGAAAAAATAGCCAAACTACTGGCAAAAGAAGAAATGATGTAACATGGACGCCGCTAGTTTTAAACAACAATTTCTACCTTGCCATGCCAAACTCTATCGAGTGGCCTTCCGGCTGATGGGCAACGTTCAGGATGCCGAGGATATGGTGCAGGAAGCGTATCTGAAATTGTGGAAAAAGCGCGACGAACTTTCCGAAGTTGCCAGCATCGAGGCTTATTGCGTGACGCTTATCAAGAACTTGTGCTATGATTCCCTGCGTTCCTGCCGACCGGACGAAGACAGCCGACTGCCCGAAGAGCTTAAGCTTCCGACAGACAGCAACATCGCCCGCGAGATAGAACAAAAGGACGAAGCAAGGCAGGTAAAAAGACTGATTAGACAGTTGCCCCGGTCACAGCAACAAATCATCTTGCTGCGTGACGTGAATGACTGTTCCTACGAAGAAATAGAACAAGTCACCGGGCTTACAGCCGTCAATATACGTGTATTGCTGAGCCGCGCCCGCAAAAAGATACGTGAACAATTTAATGAAATTATGAACTATGAAAGTAAATGAAATAGAAGAATTACTGGTCCGATATTATGACGGTGAGACGAACGAGGCCGAAGAAAAGGAACTGAAAGAGTTCTTTGCCCAAGCGGACGTTCCGGCACATTTACTTGCCGAGAAGAGACTCTTCATGCAGCTCGCCTCACAACCTGAACCGGAGACACCCGAAGGACTGGAAAGTAAATTAAGCGGTCTGATAGACGAATGGGACACGCATGAACGGCGAAGCACGAAGATAAAAAAGCATACACGCATCATCCACTTACAGTGGGTAGGCAGCATTGCCGCCAGTCTGCTCATCTTGTTCTCGGTAGGAATGTATCTGTACAAACCTTACACTCCTCCCACTCCGCAAGACACCTGCTCTTCTCCCACCGAGGCATACGCAGAAGCTCAGAAGGCACTGTTCATGTTCTCGTCAGCACTTAACAAGGGAGTGCAACAAATGGAAACGGTGCACGAAACCACCGAAAAAGTACAAAAGAATGTAAACCAACAGTTGAAACGATTTAAAAACTTGAGACAATGAAACGTACATATATTATTACCCTGCTATTGTCCCTTTGCTCATTATTCACTTATGCGCAAGAGTCTTTTTTTGACAAGTATGCCGACATGGAAGGCGTTACGTCCGTATATATATCCAAGGCGATGCTCAGCCTGATGCCCGATATGAAAACAGAGGAAATCTATATCGGAGAGCTGGCAAGCAAGTTGGACAATATTCAGATTCTGAATTGCGAAAAAGCATCTGTCACTGCACAGATAAAGAAAGATATCAGCTACATCAGTCCCAAGAACGGCTATCAAGAGCTGATACGTATTAACGATGAAGGTGAAAAAGTTACGATTTTCCAGAAACAGAATAAGGGAAAGCAAAAAGAATTCGTATTGCTGTGCGAGGAACAGAATGAGCTTACCATCATCATCATCACCGGAAACTTAACATTGCAAGAAATTCAAAGCATCGTTAATAAGAATTGACGAAGGAGTGCTCAAAAAAGACCTTGAGGTTTTGAAGAAAGACCTTGAGGTTTTTGAAAAAGATGAAAGAGTTTTTTTAAAAGACCCAGGTCTTTTATCAGGGAACTGTTATCACGAAAAGCCTTCCGCCTTTTTCATTATAACGGTTCTTTGTGACAGATTTTATCCATGTAACACGTTTCACATCAATCCATTATAAATCAATATATTATCCCCACAATATGTGTGAAACATGATTTGTATTTATCTCTGTTCAAACACTTTTGCCGGAAGAAAATCCGTAAATATGTACCCAAAAGGTCTCTTAAGACCTTTCCCAAACAATAGGGAAAGTTTTCTCCAATAGTAGTAACAGTCTTCAAGAACAATACCTATTGTTTGGGATATAAGATACCGTCACATTATCTCAGTTCTTATACTTCACCAGCATAACCACCGGATTAGACTCCTCATCCAATCCCGCTGTCACCTCTTTCAGTCGGCCCTTCAATCCATCTTCTTGATAAGCCTCGACAAGCTGACCGGCCGACAATGTCTGAACAGCCGCGATTCCATTATTATTGATTGGATGCAAAAACATATCCACACTGCGTTTCTTTACAAAATCACTATTGAGCACCTTTGCCTTATAAAGCTCATTGGTCTGCTTATCGTACATAAAATCGTTCATAAAGAATCCTCGCCCGGTAGTAAAATCAAACTCTTTCTTTACAGTGTGAAGAAAATAATAACGATCGGTGACAGCCCCCATTGTCAGAAGTATCTCCGGGTCCTTGGTAGGTGCTTTCACAAAGAACGGAACCAGTTTATTCTTTTCGGGCACATAATTATATACTGTGTCCGAAGAACAGTCAACCAGCAGCCATTCTCCCCGATTCGGAATAATCGGACGTACAGAAGTCATCGCCACTCCGTCTCCCTGATGCACACAAGGGGTCTTGATTATATCATAAGGAAGATAAATGTCGCGGGTAACACTTCCATCTTTCTTAGAAATGAGCGAATGATAAGATTTCCCTTCCTCTCTGGACTGCCCGTCCTTATAATAAACAGACGCATCATAACAAATCAGATTGTCTTTGTCATAATTGAGAACATCCATGTATTCGGTATCTTTGGGATGAGCGAAAGAGCGCTTGAAGTTTCCCGACAAATCATACACATAAATCTTCTTCGCTGCAGCGCAGTTGACAAACATTTCATCGTTGTTTTCATCCAGAATAATTCCGCTGATAAAATTATATTCTTCGGCACCTTGTCCCTTCCGGTTTATTTTCCGTATGGCTTTACCGGTTTTTCTGTCATAAACAAAAATGTCGCCATCGTTTGCCCAGTTCTTCACCAACAGATACTTGTCACCTATATCCATCACGCTCCCCTGAGTCACAAATTCATCGCTTGTCTCCAACGGAATGTATTCCACATCCATAAAATCCTGAAGAACTACTTCCTTCTCGGAATGTTCGGTGGCAATATCCACCGTGACCATCGTTGTCTGCTCTTTTTCCGCTCCGCATCCTACACACACAGCCACCAAGAGCAGTATCGCAAATAGTTTTTTCTTTTTCATTGTATTATTTGGTTTGATAAATCATTTCTTTCTTTTCTGCGTAGGCAAAGAAAACTCATGTGTCCGGCTCATCACACCATTGCTCTCCGTGGTATAAACTCTGAACACAGCCTCTCCTGTCTTCAGCCTTCTGCCACCGCGAATAGTTGCCGTATAACGAATCGTATTTCCCACCGGCATATAGGCAATCTGTTGTGCCGGAGAAATAAGAATATGTTTCATGCCGGTCACTTCTTCAATTATGGGAGTAACATTGTAGGCGGGAGTATCACCGTCATTCACCACATCGAATACCAGCTTACTGTCTTCCTCGGCATCAATCGTGTGGTTACGGTTCTCATCGATAAAGCGGAGATTTGTAACATGCAAGCCTGAATAAGCCGGGGCATAATTATCATATTCCTCTTCCGCACCATCGTCCTGTCGGGGCGTAGTCACTGCATTGCCTACAGCAGCTCCGGCTACTGTTCCCGCCAAAGCTCCGAACTGCGAAGCATTGTATCCGCCTGCCCTGTCACCTACAATGGCACCCAGCACACCTCCGATGGCCGCACCTGCCTGCACTGCCGCCGGGTTCCCTTGCATACCATAAGAAGAACATCCCGATAGGATAAGGGTGGAAAGCAATATCAATGCTACTTTTTCCATAAGCTATGTGTTTGTTTACTCTTTTTATGGATAAATATACACCTTTCGGGAGAGAAAACATCCATTTTTCCGTTAAAGTTTCTTATCGCTGCAAGACGACAGACAGATAAGGCTAAATAACATAATTACTAACGAAAAAGGGATATTTTTCCCTATATTTGCCCGCAAGTATTATCAATGAACAAATAAAAATGGAATTAAAGACACAATATCAACAACGAGTTGACGAAACGGAAAGAGAACTTCAAATAGTAAGGAACAAGATTCTGCGCATCAGCAGTCTGCGGGTTGTCCTGTTTTTGGCAGGTATCTTCGGAGTGATATATGGCTATGATGCCGGAGCAGCTGCCTTATGCTTGATCACTGCACTCACCTTCGTACCGTTTCTGATACTGGTGAAGTTTCACAATAGACTCTTCTTCCGAAAAGAATGGCTGGAAACATGTATTCGCGTCAATCAGGACGAGATTTCCGCATTGGATAATAACTATGAGCCGTTTGACGAGGGGGCGGAGTTTGTTAACGCAGGTCACCGCTATTCCCTAGACCTCGACATCTTCGGACATCATTCACTGTTTCAGGCAATGAACCGCACCTGCACTTCGTTCGGAAAAAACAAATTGGCGGAATGGCTGCAAAAACCTTTGGAAAAGAAAGAGGAAATAAGGGAACGGCAGACAGCAGTCAGCGAACTTGCCGGGTATGATAAGTTCCGCGAATGCTTCCGCATCACCGGCCTGCTTTACAAGGGCGAAGCCGATGACCGAAACGAGATTAAGGAATGGACGGAATCTTCTGCTTATTTCAGCCGAATGTGGTGGAGTCGTCCTATGCTTTGCCTTGTGCCTTCGGCCAATGTCATCCTACTGGCACTGGGAATGACAGGAGTGATTTCAATGAGTTGGTTCGGGCTTGCGTTCGGTACTTTTGTGGTGGCAAGCTTCGGGCTTATCAAACACGTCACAAACCTGCAAGGGATATACGACAAAAAGCTCCGCATCCTTTCCATTTATGCCAAACTCATTGCACTCATTGACAGGCAAGAGATGAAAGCACCATTGCTCGCCCGCCTCAAAGCAAAGTTCGGCACGGATGGGAAAAGAACTTCCGAAATACTGAAGGAACTGGCTACCGAACTGGACAAACTGGACTTGAGGAACAACCAAATTATGTACGTACTCTTGGAGGGATCTTTGTTTTGGCAACTCCGCCAGGTGATGCGTATCGAAGCGTGGAGAAAAAAATATGGAGAATGTCTTCTTCATTGGCTGGATATGCTCGGCGAAATGGACGCACTCTGTTCGATGGGAACTTTTGCGTTCAATCATCCTGCTTATACTTATCCTGTGATAGCCGACAAACCGTTTGTCTTTTGTGCGGGGAGATGGGACATCCGTTGATGCCCGTAAGCCAATGTGTGAAAAACGATGCAGAAATTCCTTCGAGACCTTTCTTTGTCATCATTACCGGAGCGAATATGGCCGGGAAAAGTACTTATCTGCGTACCATCGGAGTAAACTATGTACTTGCCTGTATCGGCAGTCCGGTGTGCTGCGACTCGCTCGAAATCTATCCTGCCCGGCTCATAACCAGCTTGAGGACTTCGGATTCGCTCAACGATAACGAATCGTATTTCTTTGCCGAACTGAAACGTTTAAAACAAATCATCGACCGACTGAACTCGGGTGAGGAACTTTTTATCATCTTAGATGAAATCTTGAAAGGTACCAATTCGATGGACAAACAGAAAGGGTCTTTTGCCCTTGTCAAACAGCTGATGACACTGAAAGCAAATGGCATTATCGCTACACACGACCTCTTGCTGGGCAAATTAATCGAATACTTTCCCGATGAAATCCATAATTATTGTTTTGAGGCAGATATTACAAACAATGAGCTGACTTTTTCCTATAAGATGCGTGAGGGCGTTGCCCGCAACATGAATGCATGCTTTTTAATGGAAAAGATGGGGCTGGTCATCAACGACTAACCCCACCCAACAATTTATCACATTAACGTCTTAAGCAAGTAAGGTTCACCTTCACAGGCTTGCTTTACTTTCATAACATAAAGAGTCATAGAAAAAATCAAAATTTATTAGTCTCTAAACAACGTGTGAAATCTAATGCATCTTGTCCGGTCAGATAGTACACGGAAGATGCTGCTTCATACGTATACGGGATGAAACGGAATAACTGGACAGCCGCAAATCTCTTATCATGAGAAATGAGATAATCCATCCGAACGTTACCGTTTGACTTTACTTGTACATCACTGTCTTTGCCAAATGTTTTCTTATCCAACCGGGCTGTCAACACATGCAAATCGCATACATCAAAGAAACAAGACCCCTCTTTGGTCACACTCCCCGTAGGAGTGTAAACCCATTCTTTGCTTCGCCAGAAAAGACGGAAAAGGGCAGTAAGAATCAGAATTGTACCGACCGTCATAAATACCATGCTCATGGTGGATGTAGCATCACCCATCCGCAAAGAGGTAACGAAAGCGCCAATACCGCCAATGGCAAGTAAAGCCGAAACAATAACTGATGAAACACTGATACGTTTTACTATATCGGGATGTACTCTTGAAAACAGAGTGACATCTGCTGAAACTGCATTATTCATAATCTTCAAATTTATTCTGTTACTAATAAGAAAAATATAATTATCCTTATACACCGACTTATTACCCTGCTGCAACAAGATAAAATCAATGCATAAAAAACACAAGTAAAAGAATAAAATCTAAATCAGAATACGCCTCATGCCAAAGATATAATGCTCGCAAGCATCATCCCAACTTTGGCTGCGCGAAGTATCATAAACACGTTTTGAACAATGAATAAGCACGTCCATACGTGTGGCCAATTTGCGCAATAAGGCTTTAATATATTGTGTAGTCTCTATAGAAGAGAAACGATATAAACGCTCTGCTGAAGTACTTACACGATGAGCTAATGTGTAGGCATCGCTGAACTCCATGTCAGCCAAATATCTTTCTCTCTCCAAAGGAATAATAGCACCTTCATTCACAGAATGTGAGTGAGTGAAACAGTCATCTTGCACAGCACATTGCCCCGGCACAGCTATCGAAGAAGCTACGCTGAGATGCCCTGTCTTGACTCCTGCCAATGCAAGCACAAAAGAATAATATGATTGCTATGAATCCTTTCATCTTTTTATTTTCCTATTGCAAAGATAGAAAAATTCATCTTCCCTGTTTCATTTCCTATATTAAATTAACAAACAACAAGAGAATTTGTTCAACAATTACAAACAAATAAAAAAGGGTCGTAACCAATTGATTACGACCCTTAGTATATATAGTTGTGTACAGATTACTCAGCTTTAGGGGCTTCTTCTGTAGTTGCAACTTCTGCAGCAGGAGC
>VOFG01003902.1_pt1 | contig 31813 bp, 51 predicted proteins | sample 5384171 | NCBI WGS metagenome assembly VOFG01 (sample SAMN12384726, study PRJNA508395) | human gut metagenome | isolation source: healthy gut F | host: Homo sapiens
CATGTGCTGTATTTTATCAGAAAATATTGAAAAAGGAGAAACAGAGTTTGATTTTTGAATGGGACTTCTCGGGAAAGAGTATGCACAATTTTTAAAATGTAAAGGAGTCAGAGCTGGTACAGTATTATCCACCTTGCCTCTGCGTACACCTGTGTTCCATCCCGGTCAGGAAAGTATTTGTCACTGGAGAGTTTAAAGGAAGGCTTCCGGTATTTGGAGCAGAATGGATTAAGCCTTGCAGGGGGATATTGTGACCCAGGTGGTCTGCATGACCAAGCCGGAAGAGGAATATTTCAACTGGCATATTGTGTGGTTTCCTATTAAAGAAGCATAAGAAAAAAAGAAAAATTTGGAAACCAGTAAATAAAAAGAGGACATTGTTAAGAATACTACAAAACTATTGAAAATGATTGTGCAGAGTGCAATAAAACACTCTGCATTTTTTGCAAAAAAATCAACTTGACCTTAAAACCACTTTTAATTGTTATAGTGGTGCAGATGAACAAGTTAAAAAGTAACAAAATTAACGAACACATTTAAACCACTTAAAAGTGAAAGGGGAAAAGGTCATGAGTGAACAGAAGAAGACAGTATTGATCACCGGAGGAGCTATGGGACAGGGACGTGCCCATGCAGTCAAATATGCAGAGAACGGCTTCAACGTTGTTCTGGCAGATATGCTTAGATCCAGAGGATGAGAGATTCCAGGAGACCATCAAAGAATTAAATGAATTAGGCGCTGAAGTTTTAGCTGTTAAGGCAAACATCTGCAGCACACCTGATATGGAAAATTTATTTGCAAAGTCATGGGAAAAGTTCGGACGTTTAGATGTGGTTATCGCCAATGCGGGCGTTATTAACTTTGGAAACACCTGGGAGCTGACAGATGAGCAGGTAGAGAAGGTTATTAACATTGACCTGATCGGTACCTGGAGAACTGACAAGTACGCAACCCAGTATATGTTAAAGCAGGGATTTGGAAGAATCATCAATATTGCCTCCACCAGTGGGTTCTTTACGGTACACCAAAGTTAGCTACCTATTGTATGGCAAAATGGGGTGTCCTGGGACTGACCAAGACTCTGGCAAAAGAGGTTGGCCGCAAGGGAATCATCGTAAACGCACTTTGCCCGACCAAGGTAAAAACGCCAATGTGCGAGACCCAGAGCTATGTAGAGTTCATCAACGAGCTGACAGGCAAGAACTTCAAGGATTATAAGGAAATGTGGCGCAGGAGTTCCTTTCCTGATGTTGAGGATATTTCCGGATATGGTTTACTGGCTTGGAACCAGCCGTGCAGCTGGTAAGTTCAACGGCAGAGACGTTGCCCTGGATCTGGGAACCCTTCAGTGCTAGTACATCGTTTCGTAAAACCATGTATTAGTATGCTGAATAAAATGGTGGTGCTGCCTGGGGGCCACCACCATGGATAATAGTAAACAGAAGTTGGGATAAAAGGAAAATGGGTAATTTTGGTTTTTAAAAATGTATCAAAGAGAAAAACGATTGACCTGATGGAGTACCTTTGCTATGGACTGGGAGATTTCTCCTTTTGCTTCATTTACGGAGCCATTGGTTCTTACATTGTTTTCTTTTATACAGATGTGGCCTGCATCAGTGCAGCTACAGTAGGAACGGTACTTTTAGTTCAGCAAGATATTCGATGGTATTTCTGATATGATGATGGGATATATCATTGAAAATGTCCATTCACCGCTTGGAAAAGCAAGACCCTGGCTTTTGTGGATGGTGATTCCTTACTGCATCGGCTGTGTACTTCTGTTTACAGTTCCGAATTTCAGCGAAACAGGAAAGGTTATATATGCATTTATTTCCTATAACCTGATGGCAACCTGCATCTTCACTTCCATGAACGTGCCTTACGGTGTCTTGAGCAGCGTGATGACCAACAAGCAGAACGAAAGAGCAGCCCTTTCTCTATCAGCCGAGCAAGTTTAGGAGCTTTGGGCGTATTCGTGATCAGCTCCTATGCCCCCGGATCTGGTAGAAAAATGGGCGGTGGACCTGCCGGCTGGCAGAAGACATTCCTGTTAGTAGGTATTGTTCTATCGGGCTGTTCCTGATCACCTTTTTTGGTTGTAAAGAGCGTGTTGGTTCTGGTGTTATGGAACAGAAAACAGGAAAAAAATCTTCTTTATCCTTATTACAGGGTGTGAAGATCCTGTTTGCTAACAAATACTGGTTCATCATGCTGATGGTCAATATTTTATACAGCCATGACAAGTCTTTACGGCATGAACATGTATTTTGCCAAATATGTGATGCAGGACGCTGGTTATAACAAGACCATGATGATGTGTTCTACTTTTTGCATCCATTCTGGTTCCGCTGCTTCTGATACCGGTTGTACAAAGAATCGGAAAACGGAATGTAGCGCTCTACGGAGGCGCTGGAATGGGTATTGCCGGACAGGTTGTCCTGATCCTGTTTGCAGAGCAGTCCATGGGACTTATGTATCTGGGACTGATCCCTCGTGGAATGGGTGTTGTATGTATTTCAGCTACCAAGTTTGGTATGATCGCAGACAGTATTGAGTATGGAGAGTATAAAACAGGTACCCGTGCAGAAGGTTTTGTATATTCCGCTGCATCTTTAGGGGTCCGCGTTGGTTCTGCTCTTGCGTCTGCAGTTATTGGCTGGGTGTTGGGAGCTTATGGATATGACGGCAAGCTGGCAGTGCAGAGTGAAACTGCAATGAAGGGCATCCGCATCATGTTCTACTATGCACCATTAGCTGTATTTATTGCTATTCTGGCACTGCTGGTGTTTTATAAACTGGACCGTGAGTATGACGGCATCATGAAAGTCTTAGATGAGCGCCACAAACTTGCGGAACAGGCAAATGCATAAAGTTTTACAAGTCACATTTTTAAGGAGAGTTTAGAGTATGAATATCACAAAAGCAACTCGCTGGAGAGTGTTTTGTAGGTGTATGGCTGCAGAGCTTATTTACCTCTGCTACTGCTTACTTCAGTCTGTTTTGTATCCCGTTAACAACCAAATTTGGATGGAGCGATTCCGCATTCGCACTGGCATATACCATTTATATGTTTACATACTGTGCAGTTGGCTTTATCGGCGGTTCCTTAGCTGAGAAGATCAGCCCAAGAAAAACCATTTACATTGGTCTTTGCCTTTTTGCAGGCGGCTGGTTCTTAACGGTTTTGCATCCAGCATCCCACAGCTGTATGTATTTTACGGTTTAATGGCTGGTGCCGGCGGCGGTATGATCTACCCGGCATGTCTTCCTACAGCATTAAAATGGTTCCCCTGACCGTTCCGGTTCTATTTCCGGTCTGGTTCAGGCCGGCGCTTCCTGCGGTCCTTTCATTATGAGTCCTATTGCCCAGACTCATTGACCGTGTAGGCGCACAGATGACCGTCGTATCCTGGCAATCGTATTCCTGATCGGTGTTGGTATCGCAGCAGCCATGATCGTTCCTTGTCCGGAAGGCTGGACTCCAGAAGGCTGGAAGCCATCCGCTGAACAGGTTAAAGTATTAAAAACAAAAGATTACAGCATGGGCGAAATGGTTAAGACACCTGTATTCTGGGTACTGTTATTAATGTTCATTTTTGCAAATGCAGCAGGAACCATGATGGTATCCTTTACCAGCCCGATTGCACAGCGTCAGGTTGGCCAGACAGCGATGACCGCTGCTTTATGTGTATCCATTATGACACTGGCTAACATGTGCGGACGTATTGGATTTGGTTTTATCTACGATATCTTAAAGGGCTGGAAGAGCCTGATCCTGTTAATGGTCATCAACGGAGTTTCCATGTTAATGCTGACCCAGGCTACTACACTTTCATACTTTATCGTATGTATTGTTTTAGTAGGTTTCTCCTTTGTGGATTGTTAGTAGTATTCGCACCAATGGTACGTATGATCTTCGGTTCTAAATTCTACAACCGTAATTACGGTCTGATTTTCATCGGATATGGTATCGGTGCTTTCGTAGGTCCTGTAAGATCAGTGCTTACTTCTACGATACCACTGGTCAGTACACCATGGGCTTCATCGGATCTGCATTATTAGCAGTTGCAGCCATCGTACTGATCGTGATCGCACAGAAGATGGCAGCAAAAGATGGAAAATGCACAGTAAGAAGTACAGTATGAAAATGCTTTTATGCCCAATCTTGGTGATCAGATTAAAAAATAAAAAGTTTGTAAAAAACGGAAACTGGTGCAGCTATGTACCTGTTTTCCGTTTTTTTTATGTACCCGGAAGTTTAAAATAAAATGCTTGAAGCATATGCCCTTCTGCTTTATAATAACAGGGAAAGTCCCCGGAAGGTTACATGATTTCTGGGTTATTTTTTTTGAAATAAGGAAATGAGGATAAGACAGAATGGAAATAAAGCACAGATCACCAAAAAACTGCAGAAATACAAAGCGGATGAGATCAAAACCCTATATCAGCTGATGCTCAGAGTATTATCCGGCAATGATGATTTCCGTATGGTACAAAATGCAGATACAGATGATCTGCGTCCTGCATGATCGAAGGGGGAGACAGGAGAAAAGATCGACTTTGCAATGGAGTCCATTATTTCAGGAGGATCCCCTGAAACTGTGGCAGGACATTCAAGCAGAGGAAGCGGAAAAAGTAAAATTAAAGAAGGCAGACAGAATTGAGAGAATTGCATCTGTTATGAGCGATTCTGCTTTATTTGAAGGTTTCTGCCTGGCTTTTTATGGAAAAGATGAGATGTTGGCAGTTCTGTGTGATGAGTATGGCTGCATGGAAGCTTACGAAGCCTTATCACAGGATATTGTATACAGAAAAAAGAAGAGCTTATATGCGCATGCTTTCTGACTATGTGCTGGCAGCTTCCCATCTGTATGGTGTAGTGGCTCTTCATGACTTTGAGCTTCTGCTGCGCCATTACGAAAAGAATCTGGATGATTTTGAAGGCTACGCAAGAGAAGAAGGAAGCTATCGCAATACCATCCTTTTCCAGCCAAGATATTTAGGGATTTGTACCTTACAGCAGCTGATCGGAGATACAGTTCCGGAGGTACTGGCTACCATGGACGGTCTGTTTGTACATCCTTCTTTTACAGAAGATTTCCAGAACGAACAGAAGGAAATGGTAAAAAGCATTTGCAAAAAAGGGCGGACAGAACGTGGAGGAAAAGGATTTCGACCAGTTTTTTGCATCTGCAGGGGAGAAAACTTCCTACAGAAAGCTGCTGCGTGACACCATGGACAAGCCAATGTACCTTCCAGCAAAAAGAAGAATTTTTTAAAGTATGTAAACGAAGACTACCATGTGATCTCCACTGCAGAAAAAGAATTTAAGAAACTATCTGAAGGGAAAATATGGAAAAGAATTAGAAGCAGCGGCACAGGCAGCAGGAACTACCCCAGAGGTATACTTAGAAGCCTTTTATTGCAAAGCTTCGTGATATGGGCACAGATGTAGGAAAAGGCGGAGCAGAGCCAGCATCCTCAGGCGCAGATTCAGTTTGTTTTAAATACCTTAAGACAGATCGGAGCATCTTTGAGGATATCAAAGATGCAAAGAACCACTGCGCTATGCAATGGAGCTGTCCAATGCAGAACATTTATGGTGCAACAGGGGATTTTAGCGCAGATGGACTGGCAGTGCGCATGGCTGCAGAGAAGAAAAATACGGACATTGCAGCAGGTCTTTTAAATCAGGGCAAGGCAATGGACAGGTAGTCCGTAAGACTACAAAAAATCTATCCAAATGATCCATGCCCATGTGGAAGCGGCAAAAAGTATAAAAAGTGCTGCGGAAAGAATCAGGCATAAATATGAATCAATACGAGATCTTGAAGCATTATTTTGGATATGATACCTTTTAGGGATGGACAGGAAAAACTGATAGGTGCCATTTTTAGAAGGAAGAGATGTCCTTGGCATCATGCCAACGGGGGGCAGGAAAGTCCCTTTGCTATCAGATACCGGCACTTATGATGGGCGGATCACATTTGTGGTTTCGCCTCTTATATCCTTAATGAAAGACCAGGTAAGCAACTTAAACCAGGCTGGTATCCTGGCAGCTTATTTAAACAGTTCTCTTACGCCTGGTCAATATAGAAAGGTACTGGAATTAGCCAGAACGGGAAGATATCCTATTATATATGTAGCGCCGGAGCGTTTGGTAACAGAGGATTTTCTTCGGTTTGCCTTAGATCCACAGGTAAATATTTCCATGGTGGCAGTGGATGAAGCACATTGTGTTTCCCAGTGGGGACAGGATTTTAGGCCAAGTTATCTGAAGATCGTAGATTTTATTAAACGTCTTCCAAAGCGGCCTGTAGTCAGTGCTTTTACGGCTACTGCAACTGCAGAGGTAAGGGATGATATCATAGACATTCTTATGCTTCAGGAACCAGAAGTTTTAACCACCGGTTTTGACCGGACCAATCTGTATTTTGGAGTACAGACACCTAAAAGACAGATATCAGGCATTAGTAGAGCTGTTAGAGCAGCATAAGGCAGAAAGCGGCATTGTCTATTGTCTTACCCGCAAGATCGTGGAAGAAGTATGTGAAAAGCTGATCAAAGAAGGCTTTTCTGTCACCCGCTACCATGCAGGCTTAAGTGATGCGGAGCGAAAGCACAATCAGGAGGAGTTTATTTATGACAATGTGCGGATCATGGTAGCTACCAATGCTTTTGGAATGGGAATTGATAAGTCCAATGTGCGCTTTTGTTATTCATTATAATATGCCGAAAAATATGGAATCCTATTACCAGGAAGCAGGAAGAGCAGGCCGCGATGGGGAACCGGCGGAGTGCATTCTTCTTTACGGGGACAGGACGTAATTACGAACCAGTTTTTCATTGACCATAATCAGGATAATGAAGCCTTAGACCCTATGACAAGACAGTTAGTTATGGAGCGGGACAGAGAACGTCTGAAAAAATGACCTTTTTACTGCTTTACCCATGAGTGTCTGCGGGATTATATCCTACGTTATTTTGGGGAATACGGCAGTAATTACTGCGGAAACTGTTCCAATTGTCTTACGCAATTTGAAAATACTGATATAACAGAGATGGCAAAAGCACTTCTTTCTTGTATTGAAACCAGCAGACAGAGATATGGGGCAACAGTGATCATTGATACAGTCCATGGAGCAAATACGGCTAAGATCCGGGGCTATGGGATGAATGAAAATCCAGAGTATGGCTCACTGGCGAAAGTTCCGGTATACCGTCTGCGCCAGATTTTAAACCAGCTGCAGTTAGACGGGTATATTACAGCTACCAATGATGAATATGCAGTTTTACTTCTGACGACTAAGGCCGGATCTGTGTTAAATAATGAAGAAACAGTATGGATGAAGCTGGCAAAAGAGCAGACAAAAGTGAGCAGGAAACACAGAAGAAGAGCAGGAAGAAAAAGAGCGCCCTGGCCGGAGCAGGTGATTTTACAGAGGCAGAGGAAACATTATTTGAAATGCTGCGAAAGCTTCGGGTACAGATCGCCAAAGAAGAAAAAGTTCCTCCTTATATTGTATTTTCTGATAAGACACTGGCCCATATGTGTATTATAAAGCCTGCAAATAAGGAAGAAATGCTTTCTGTATCTGGTGTGGGAGAGTTTAAATATGAGAAATATGGAGAACGTTTCCTGGCAGCGATCAGAGAACAGGCATAAAACTGTGATCTGATACCTTTTTGTAAAGATGTTGTAAAGATTTTGAGAGTACATCGAGAGTACATAAAGATAAGAAGGAGAAAAATGGAGAAGAATATGGAAGAGAACAATTTAAAAGGTGCTGGTAAAACCCAGGAACAGCAGACCAGGCAGAAACTCCACAAACACCTCATAAGCGCCGTGTCCGTTACAAAGGAACTCATCCAAGATCCTATAAAGAGAAATACAAAGAACTCCAGCCGGAAAAATGGGGGGATACCATTGCAAAGGTCATTAGTAAGGGCAGTACACCTGCAGGTATGCATATTTCTATTATGGTAAAGGAAATTTTGGATTTCCTGAACATCCAGCCTGGACAGACCGGACTGGATGCAACCTTGGGATATGGTGGTCATACCAGCCATATGTTAGCCTGCTTAAAGGGCGAAGGCCACATATATGCTCTGGATGTGGATACCATTGAAATGGAAAAAACCAGAAAACGTCTGACAGATAAAGGCTTTGGACCGGATATTTTAACTATTAAGCATTTAAACTTTGCAAATATTGACCAGGTGGCAGAGGAAGCAGGGGATTTGACTTTGTTTTAGCTGATCTGGGAGTTTCTTCCATGCAGATCGACAATCCAAAGAGAGGTTTTTTTCTTTTAAAAATGAAGGCCCGCTGGACCTGCGTCTTGATCCTTCTAAAGGAGAAACTGCGGCGGAGCGTTTAAAAAACTTAATTTTGAAGAATTAAAGGGAATGCTGGTGGAAAACTCAGATGAGCCATATGCAGAGCAGATCGCAAGAAAAGTGATGAATGAGAAGAAGCATGGCAGACCCATTGAAACAACTACCCGGTTAAAAGAAGTGATTGAAGAAGCACTTTCTTTTCCTGCCGGAAGCAGAGAAAAAAGAGGCGGTAAAGAAATCCTGCCAGCGCACCTTCCAGGCACTGCGTATTGATATTAACAGTGAATTTGAAGTATTGTATGCATTTTTAGATAAACTTCCAGGTGCATTAAAGCCAGGGAGGAAGAGCTGCAATCCTTACTTTTCATTCAGGGGAAGATCGTCTGGTAAAGAAAGCCTTTAAAGAAGGCTTAAAAGCCGGGATCTACAGCCAGATCAACCAGGATGTGATCCGCCCGTCGCAGAAGAATGTGCCAAAAACGGAAGGGCTAAGTCTACAAAGCTTCGCTGGGCAGTGAAAGCGCAGGAGTAAAGGGAAGAATATGCAAAAATAAGCTGCCTTTTATTGCCAGTGCATTTAAACTGTGTTAAGATATGAGTTGCTTTTGTACTGTACGAAAGAGAGGAAATAATTGTGACAGCTTATCTGATCGTCTGCCCGTTGGTATTTCTGGCAGGTCTTGTAGATTCCATTGCCGGAGGCGGGGGACTTATTTCTCTCCCTGGATATCTGATCGCAGGGGTTCCGGCCCATCTGGCTCTTGGAACCAATAAAATGGGTTCTACCATAGGAACTTCCATTTCTGCGGTGAGACTTTTAAAACATGGTTATTTAAAAGGAAAAATGAAAATGGCCATAGCATCGGCAGTCTGTGCTATGACAGGTTCTGTTCTGGGAGCAAAGGTGTCGCTGCTGGTTTCAGATTCTGTGATCCGGCATATGATGATCGTGGTCCTTCCGATCGTAGCTTATCATGTATTAAAAAAAACAAAAACATGGGAGAAGATGAAAATACAGGAACCGTTCCTTACAAAAAGATGTTTCTGATTTCTGTGACCGCGGCTTTCTTCATCGGCTGTTATGACGGTTTTTACGGACCGGGTACAGGAACTTTTTACTGCTTGTATTTACAGGAGCAGCAAAAATGGATACCCGCAGCGCATCCGCACAGACGAAGATCATTAATCTTTCATCTAATGTGGCAGCACTGGTGATATTTATTATAGCAGAAAATGTTTATTATCCTCTGGGACTGGCAGCAGCAGCCTGTTCTGTAGCAGGCAATTACCCTGGGCTCAGGGCTGGTAGTCCATGATGGCCAGAAAATCGTCCGTCCGGTTGTTCTGGTGGTACTGGGATCTTATTTATAAAAATTCTGACGGGTCATTAAAAGGAGAAATGCATTATGAAGTGGAAAAATTCACTCTGACTACTACCACAGAAGCAGTCGATCTGGTAAGCAGCATGCTGGATGATGTGGGTATTGAGGGCATTGAAGTAGAAGATAATGTGCCTCTTACAGAAAAAAGAAACAAAAGGCATGTTCATAGATATCCTTCCGAGCTTCCGCCGGATGAAGGTGTTGCAAAGGTAAGCTTTTATCTGGATGATGATGACCAGGTAGAGGAGACGCTTCGCCGTGTGGAAGAAGGACTGGATGAGCTGGCTGCATATACAAATCTGGGACAGCGTTCTATCGAAGCTTCTGAAACGGAAGATAAGGACTGGATCAACAACTGGAAGCAGTATTTTAAGCCTTTTTACAGTAGATCATATCCCCGATCAAGCCAACCTGGGAGACTATTCCGAAGAACACAAGGACAAGCTGTTAGTACAGACGATCCGGGAACTGCTTTCGGAACCGGTATGCATGAAACGACTCAGCTTTGCATCCGCCAGCTGGAAAAATATGTCCACAGCGAAAGCGAGATCCTGGATGTAGGAACGGGAAGTGGTATTTTAGGCATTACTGCTTTAAAACTGGGTGCAAAGGAAGTCTGGGGAACGATCTGGATGAAAAAATGCCATTACAGCTGTTGGTGAAAATCTGGCTTCCAACGATATAAGCAGCGACCGTTTCCATGTACTTCAGGGAAATATCATTGATGACAAGGCTGTTCAGGACTGGGCCGGATATGAGAAATATGATATCGTAGTTGCTAATATTTTAGCAGATGTTATCATCATGCTGGTAAAAGAGATCCCGGTACACTTGAAAAAGGGTGGATATTTCATTACTTCCGGTATTATCAACCTGAAGGAAGAAGCAGTCCGGGCTGCATTTGCTGCCAGTGAAGAACTGGAAGTTGTAGAGATCACTTATCAGGGAGAATGGCTCTCTGTTACTGCAAGAAAGAAATAGGAGCCTTACATGTATCATTTTTTTTGTGGATCCTTCTGCCATTGGAGAGGGAAAGGCAAAAGATGGGAGCAGATCTGAACCATATGAAAAATGTGCTCCGCATGAAGACCGGGGAAGCAGTGCTTATCAGCGACGGTACAGGAAAAGATTATAACTGTCAGATAGAAAGCTATGCAGAGGGAGAAGGGATTTTTAGAGATCCTTTCTGAAAACGAAGATAGCAAAGAGCATCCTTCCAGAATATGGCTCTTTCAGGGACTGCCAAAATCAGATAAAATGGAAGTGATCATCCAGAAGGCTGTGGAACTGGGGCTGCAGGTGTGATTCCGGTTGCCACCAGAAATGCAGTGGTGAAGCTGGACGCAAAAAAAAAGCAGAGGCAAAGGTACGCCGCTGGCAGGCTATTGCAGAAAGTGCAGCCAAGCAGTCAAAGCGCAGCTATATCCCACAAGTGGGAATGGTGATGAGCTTAAAAGAGGCATTTTCCTATATAGAAGAGCAGAAATTTGATCTGTCCATGATCCCCTATGAGCTGGAAAAGGGAATGGACGGAATAAAACAGGTATTAGGCAGACTGGCACCAGGACAGCAGATCGCAGTGTTTATCGGACCTGAAGGCGGCTTTGATGAGGAAGAGATTAAACTTGCCTTGAAAATGGGAGTAAAGCCTGTAAGCCTTGGAAAACGGATCCTGCGCACAGAAACAGCAGGTCCTGCTATACTGGCTCTTTTGATGATGAAGCTGGAAGGAGCATTTTAATGGAAGCATATTTTGATAACTCAGCCACAACAAAGGCTCTGGACTCTGTCCGGGATATTATGGTAAAAACAATGATGGAAGATTTCGGAAATCCTTCTGCTAAGCATACAAAAGGCATGGAGGCAGAGAAATACATCCGTCAGGCTGCAGCCGATATTGCAAAGACCTTAAAGGTAAAAGATAAAGAAATCCTGTTTACATCCGGGGGTACAGAGTCTAATAACATGGCACTTATTGGTACGGCCTTGGCAAACCAGAGAGCAGGAAAGCATATTATCAGCACCAGGATCGAGCATGCCTCTGTGTATCAGCCGCTGGCATTTCTGGAGTCCTTAGGTTTTGAGGTGACTTATCTTCATGTGGATCACAATGGACATATTTCACTGGAAGAACTGGAGCAGTCTTTGCGTCCGGATACTATTTTAGTGTCTGTTATGTATGTAAATAATGAGATCGGCGCTATTGAACCAATTGATGAGATCGGGCGTCTGGTACATGGAAAAAATCCAAAGACCGTATTTCATGTAGATGCCATCCAGGCATATGGGAAAATGGTGATCCGTCCCAAAAAAACAGGGCATTGACCTGTTAAGTGTCAGCGGACATAAAATCCATGGGCCAAAGGGCGTAGGTTTCTTATATATTGATGAAAAGGTAAAAGATCCGTCCTCTGATTCATGGCGGCGGCCAGCAGAAGGATATGCGTTCCGGTACAGAAAATGTTTCGGTATTGCAGGTCTTGGCGTGGCAGCAAAAGAAATGTATACAGACCACAGTGCCAAGATGGAGTATCTTACAGGCTTAAAGGACTATCTGATCCTTAGGGGCGTCTGAAATAGAAGGCGTTACAGTCAATAGTTTAAAGGGGGGCAGAAGGGGCTCCGCAGATCGTAAGTTTAAGCTTTGAGGGAGTAAGAAGCGAGGTGCTTCTTCATGCCCTGGAAGAAAAAGGCATCTATGTTTCTTCCGGTTCTGCCTGCTCATCTAATCATCCGGCCATCAGCGGTACTTTAAAGGCGATCGGGGTGAAAAAGGAATTACTGGATTCTACTTTAAGATTCAGTTTTGGGATGTTTAATAAAAAAGAAGAGATCGACTATGCAGTGGATGTTTTAAAGGAGCTTCTGCCGGTGCTTGGGAGATTTTACTATAAAATAGCAGGCAGATAAGCGCGTCAGCGCAGGTTTGTGAGCCTAGATAAAAACAAAAGAAAGGAAGTATTATGCAGTATCAGTCATTTTTGATCAAGTATGCAGAGATCGGCACAAAGGGTAAAAACAGATACATGTTTGAAGATGCCCCTGATCCGTCAGATCCGTTATGCTTTAAGCTCTGTAGACGGTGAGTTTGATGTTACAAAGGAATCAGGGCCGTATTTATGTAAAGGCTTTAGGAGAGTATGAGTATGATGATACCATTGAAGCGTTAAAGCGTGTATTTGGTATCGCTGATATTTGCCCTATGGTGCAGATCGAGGATAAGGATTATGAGAACCTGAAAAAGCATGTAGTAGAATATATGGATCAGGTATATCCGGACAAAAATATTACTTTTTTAAGGTAGATGCCAGAAGAGGGGATAAGCAGTACCCTGTAAGCTCTGAGCGATCAACCGGGATATGGGTGAGGCGATTTTAGAGGCTTTCCCACAGATGAAAGTGGATGTACATCATCCGGATGTACTTCTTCGCGTGGAGATACGCCAGAAAGTGAACCTGTTCTCCTGATGATCCCGGGACCAGGCGGTATGCCTATTGGCACCAATGGACAGGCAATGCTGTTGCTTTCCGGCGGTATTGACAGCCCGGTTGCAGGCTATATGATCGCAAAACGTGGAGTGAAGATCGATGCTGTTTATTTCCATGCGCCGCCATATACCAGTGAGAGAGCAAAACAGAAGGTAGTTGATCTGGCAAATTTGGTAGCACGTTATTCAGGCCCCATCAATCTGCATATAGTTAATTTTACAGATATCCAGCTTTATATTTATGAGCAGTGCCCACATGAGGAGCTGACCATTATCATGCGCCGTTATATGATGCGTATTGCACAGGCGATCGCTGAGAAGACAGGTTCTATTGCGCTGATCACTGGTGAGAGTATCGGACAGGTGGCTTCACAGACGTTACAGTCATTGGCTTCTACTAATGAAGTGTGCACTATGCCTGTTTTCCGTCCGGTGATCGGATTTGATAAGCAGGAGATCGTAGATATTTCGGAAAAGATTGGAACTTATGAGACATCGATCCAGCCATATGAGGACTGCTGTACTATTTTCGTAGCAAAGCACCCGGTTACAAAGCCAAATCTTAAGGTGATCAGAAATTCTGAGCGTCATCTGGAAGAAAAGATCGATGAGATGGTGAAGACTGCGCTGGATACTGTGGAAGTTATTGCTTTGCCGCGTCCAGGTTTAAGGCCGGTGGGCGTAGCGTTATATAAATAAAAAAGAGAGCCGCATCCACGCGGCTCCTTCTACACTTTAACATTAAACTCAGTCGATGATGTATGGAGAAAGTGTAGCAAGAATGCTGTCTACGTCATTCTCAGCATGAATGTTCAGATCGATCGGCTTGGACAGATCCAGACTGAAGATACCCATAATTGATTTTGCGTCGATGACATATCTGCCGGAAACCAGATCAAAATCAACATCGAACTTAGCTAAATCGTTTACGAAAGATTTAACCTTTATCAATGGAATTTAATGAAATTCTAACTGTTTTCATAGGAAGCCCCTCCTTGTGTGGTATGTAAATCATTTTTGCAGATAGAACTGCTTACTGTTAATACTAAAGGTCAGGTGTATAAAAGTCAATAGTGAGATTGTATGAAAATCATTGGTTACAGTTCAGTAACGATCATTGAGAGGTTTTGACTTTCATTTATGGTGATGTTGCCGTCAGGTGGCAAGCACGTTTAGAAAAAACAGGAGGTCATATTATGCCGAAAGCAGCCCTTCACAATCTGGGGTGCAAAGTAAATGCTTATGAAACGGAAGCCATGGAGCAGCAGCTGAAGGAACGTGGTTATGAGATCGTTCCTTTTGATGAAAAGGCGGATGTTTATATTATCAATACATGTTCTGTTACTAATATTGCGGACCGGAAATCAAGGCAGATGCTGCACCGGGCAAAGAAACTGAATCCGGAGTCTGTAGTGGTGGCAGCAGGCTGTTATGTGCAGGTGGCATCGGAAGCGTTAAAAAAGGATGCCAGCGTTGATATTGTAATTGGAAATAATAAAAAGGCGGAGCTGGCAGATATTCTGGATGAATATTTAGGCAATGTTCATGAGAAAGAAGAAGCAGAGGTATTTGTCACCGATCTTTCCCATGGAAGTGATTATGAGGCGCTTCATCTGGAACAGCCTTCCGACCATACAAGAGCTTTTATCAAGGTTCAGGACGGCTGCAACCAGTTCTGCACCTACTGCATCATTCCCTATGCCAGAGGCAGAGTCCGCAGCAGAAGCCGTGAAGATGTGGTCAGGGAGATCACCGGACTGGTGGCTCAGGGATATAAAGAGGCTGTTCTTACAGGCATCCATTTAAGTTCCTATGGAATTGAACATATGGAGGGGAATCCTGTAAGCCAGGGAGACTGGAATCACAGGGAATTGCTGGCCCTGATCCGTGAGGTCCATGAGATCAGTGGGCTGGAACGTATCCGCCTGGGATCGCTGGAACCGCGTATTATTACGGAAGAGTTTGCAAAGAGTCTGGCAGAGCTTCCTAAGTTCTGTCCTCATTTCCACCTGTCTTTACAAAGTGGTTGTGACAGTGTTTTACAGAGAATGAACCGTCATTATACAACAGAGGATTACTTAAGGCGGTGTGAGATCCTCCGTAAGCATTTTAAACGTCCTGCCATTACTACAGATGTGATCGTAGGCTTCCCGGGTGAGACGAAAGAAGAGTTTGATATTACGGAAAAGTATCTGGAAAAAGTGCATTTTTATGAAATGCATGTGTTTAAATATTCCAGAAGAGCCGGTACAAAGGCTGCTGCCATGACAGATCGGATCCCGGAGCAGGAAAAAGGAGTCCGTTCTGACCGTCTTCTTGCACTGGAACAGAAAATGTCAGAGGAGTTCAGAAAAAGGATTTTTAGGCGAAAAGGTCTCTGTTCTCTTTGAGGAAATGATAACAGCAGATGGAAAAGAATATCTGGTAGGACATACGCCGGAATATGTAAAAGCAGCCCTTCCAAAGGAAGAATGCGAAAAAATGCATGCCGCTTCCGGAGTTATTTTAGAAGCCCAGGCAAAAGAATTTCTGACTTCGGATATACTTCTGTTAAAAAATACTATTGCCGAATAGAAAAATATAGAGTAAAATATATGAGAATACGTAAAGGACGTGATGATATGGGCAATATAAAAGAGACACAGTATTTTCAGGCTGTTCAGGACAAAAAGGTAGAAGTAAGCGATGTACTGGAGCAGGTGTATATTGCCTTGACCGAGAAAGGATATAACCCTGTAAATCAGATCGTTGGTTATATTATGTCTGGGGATCCTACCTATATTACCAGCCACAAGGGAGCTAGAAGCCTTATTATGAAGGTGGAGAGAGATGAGATCCTGGAAGAATTGATGGCGGTATATATTGATGCCCGTTTAAAATAGGGCAGTTGGGAAAATAGGGACAGAGAGTATGTCACTCTCTGGTTTGGCGTCCATTAAAGTCTCTGTTAAGGGGGATTTTTTATGGGCGTCGATTTTTTTCTGTGATCACTATGAATGTGTTACCAGGCGGTTATAGGAACTATGTGCTTGCACGCAAAGGCAGTTTTTGCCTTTGCTGATTTTTTTTGTGTGTACGGAGGAAGTGAATATGAGGATAATGGGGCTTGATTATGGCTCAAAGACAGTAGGGGTAGCAGTCTGCGATCCTTTAGGGATCACTGCACAGGCAGTGGAGACGATCACCAGAAAGGATGAAAACAAACTGCGTCAGACTCTTGCCAGAATTGAAGCACTGGCTAAAGAGTATGAGGTAGAAAAGTTTGTTCTTGGCTATCCTAAAAATATGAATAATACAGTGGGAGACCGTGCCCAGAAGTCAGAAGAACTAAAAGCAGCGTTAGAGCGCAGAACAGGACTTCCTGTTGAGTTGTGGGACGAGCGTCTTACAACGGTAGCAGCAGAGCGTGTCCTTATGGAAAGCGGTGTCCGCCGTGAACACAGAAAAGAATCCGTAGACCAGATCGCAGCGGCAATGATCCTTCAGGGATATTTAGATCATCTGTCCATGATAAAGAAAAAGGATGGAGAAATCAATGAATAAACCAATGAATGAAAAAGAAGATTGCATTACGATGGTGACAGATTCAGGAGAATCTGTAGATTTTTACGTATTAGAGGAAACCAGGATCCATGGAAAAGACTATCTTCTGGTGACAGATGCACCGGAAGATGAAGATGGAGAGTGCTATATTTTAAAGGATGTATCCGGTGAAAATGACAGTGAAGCTTTGTTCGAGTTTGTAGAAGATGACAGGGAACTGGACGGGGTTATGGGCATTTTGAAGAGTTATTAAAGGATGCAGATGTAGAATTAGAAAAATAAACAGGAGGAATCAGCTTGAGTTTAGAAGAGAACGTGAATGAAAATGTAAAACCTGAGACCAGCACAGAAAATAAAACGGAAAATAATACTGGCGAGAATCGTGAAGAAGGCACAAAATGGCCAGAAGACCGCAGAACAGAAGACCGAGACGTGTGCCAAGAGTACCTAAAGCTGTAATGGCAGAAGAAAAAGAAGAAAACGGAAGCAGAGAAACAGCAGAACCAAAAACTGAAGAAAAAACGCAAAGCAGCACCTGCAAGAGGAAGACAGCAGGGAACAAAAGATCCTTTCCAGCTGTAAAGAAGCAGGAGAGAAAAGGGCACCTTTAAAAAACCGACCAGAAACAGTCAGAAAGAGGCTAAGAGCAAGCTGAAAATCATACCTTTAGGCGGCTTAGAGCAGATTGGTATGAACATTACTGCATTTGAATACGAAGATTCCATTATTGTTGTAGACTGTGGTCTGGCATTCCAAGGGGATGATATGTTAGGTATCGATCTGGTGATCCCGGATGTATCTTATTTAAAGCAGAACATTGACAAGGTAAAGGGCTTTGTGATCACTCATGGACATGAGGACCACATTGGCGCACTGCCGTATATTTTGCAGCAGGTAAATGTACCTGTTTATGGTACAAAACTGACCATTGCTTTAATTGAGCATAAATTAAAAGAGCATAACCTGTTAAAGAATACGAAGCGTAAGGTAATGAAGCATGGACAGTCTGTAAATTTAGGCTGCTTCCGCGTAGAGTTTATCAAGACCAACCACAGCATCCAGGATGCATCTGCACTTGCTATCTTCTCACCGGTGGGCATTGTTCTTCATACAGGTGACTTTAAGATCGACTATACACCTGTTTTTTGGTGATCCAATCGATTTACAGCGTTTTGCGGAACTGGGCAAAAAGGGCGTTCTTGCTATGCTGGCAGACAGTACCAATGCCACCAGACCTGGATTTACCATGTCTGAGCGCAGTGTGGGAAAGACGTTTGATACCATTTTTTGCAGAGCATACAAACCACCGTATTATCGTAGCAACCTTTGCATCTAACGTAGACCGTGTACAGCAGGTGGTAAATACTGCTTATAAATATGGCCGTAAGGTAGTGGTAGAAGGCCGTAGTATGGTTACTATTATCGATATTGCCAGTGAATTGGGATATATCAATATTCCAGAGGGAACTCTTATTGATATCGACCAGTTAAAGAATTATCCGCCGGAGTCTACTGTGCTGATCACTACAGGAAGCCAGGGCGAATCCATGGCTGCCCTGTCACGTATGGCAGCAAGCATCCACAAGAAGGTATCGATCGTCCCTGGGGATGTGGTTGTATTAAGCTCTACCCAATCCCAGGAAATGAAAAGGCTGTGGCAAATGTGATCAATGAGCTTTCTGCAAAGGGAGCAAAGGTGATTTGCCAGGATGCCCATGTTTCAGGACATGCATGTCAGGAAGATTTAAAGCTGATCTATTCCTGGTACATCCGAAATTTGCTATTCCGGTACATGGTGAATTCCGCCACAGGATGGCGCAGAAGGAACTGGCTGAGTATATGGGAGTCCAGAAGGAAAATGCATTACTGGTAAATTCCGGTGATGTGGTCTCTCTGGATGAAGACAGCTGTCAGGTAACTGACCATGTAGCCTGCGGTGCTATCCTGGTTGACGGACTTGGAGTCGGTGATGTAGGAAATATCGTATTAAGAGATAGACAGAATCTGGCCCAGAATGGCATTATTGTAGTTGTTCTTACACTGGAGAAGCACTCCAACCAGCTGCTTTCGGCCCGGATATCGTATCCAGAGGTTTTGTATATGTAAGAGAGTCAGAAGACCTGTTAGAGGAAGCCCACAGTGTGGTTGCAGATGCAGTAGCAGACTGTTTAGACCGCCATGTAAGCGACTGGGGGCAAGATCAAGAACATTATTAAAGACAGCTTAAGCGATTTCTTATGGAAGCGTATGAAGAGAAATCCTATGATATTGCCTATTATCATGGAAGTGTAGGATTGCGGGAGTGCAAAGCACGGAGCAATCCATAGGTATTACAAAGAATGTACTCTCGGAATCTTTTTTGTACTTGATTTTGCGAGAAGATTTTTGTCAGCTGTGCCCAAAGTTCTGAGGTGTTGGCGTTGCGTCTGCCTCTGAAATTCGGGTGCAACTGGCGGAAAATCGACCGCAAAGGTAAGCAGGAAAGACCCGAGAGTACATAAGAAGAAAAAAGGAGGACAGGAAGCATGAGCAGCCGTACAAGAGAGATCAACAAAATAACCATGGCGATCATCAGTATTTCTGTAAAGCTGATGCTTCTTGCCTTTTCGATCCTGCTTTTATATGAGGCAGTGATCCGGGGCTATGCGTTTGGTCATGCAGTATTTTATGCAGAGGCAGTGGAAGCAGCTCCGGGCCACAATATTACAGTAGTGGTAAAAGACAGGGGAAGATGTGTCACAGACAGCAGGCGAACTGGAGAAAAAGGCCTGATCAAAAAATATTTATGCCTTTTTATTCCAGAGCCGTTTTTATGATTATGATAAGATCTACCCGGGAACGTATACTTTAAATACATCTATGACTTCCAAAGAGATCCTTCAAAAGCTCAGCGAAAAGCCGGAAGATGCAGAAGATGATAAATCTGCAGATAAGCCAGAAAGTGCAAAAGCGGCGCAAAAAGACTGCAGACCAGAATACCGGAGGATCAGAAAATGCCAAACAAAAGCGTCAGAAGGATCTTCAGGAAGAAGAGGCTAATGCAGCAGATCCTGCAAAAGGAGTACCCTTTCATCAGAAGAAGCCCAGGCAGATGAGCATTCCTATTCTGGTGAAGATGAGGGAGAAGGCGGATGGATCGAAGATGTAACAGAGGATGGACAAAATGATCGTAGATAACAGGATTACAGAATATCTTCACTCCCTGGAAAAAAGCAGGGGGAGCTTCTGGATACAATTGAAAAAAAAGCCGTTGAAGAGGGAGTACCTATTATCCGCAGCGAGACAGCAGCCCTGCTTAGAAGCCTGACAGCAGCATTACGGCCGGAAAATATTCTGGAGATCGGTACTGCGGTTGGTTATTCTGCTTTGCAGATGTGTCAGGTGATGCCTTTAAACTGTCATATCACTACCATTGAAAAGTATGAAAAACGTATTCCTGAGGCAAAAGAAAATTTTAAAAAGCCGGGGGAAGAAAGCCGCATTACTTTTTAGAGGGGGATGCGGATATGTGGTTAAAGGAATTAAAGGGAAAACAGTTTGATCTTTTGTATTTATGGATGCTGCAAAGGGACAGTACTTAAACTGGCTGTCTCTGCTCCTCGATCTGATGCCTGGGGAGCTGTGCTTATTTCTGATAATGTACTTCAGGATGGGGATGTAGTCCAGTCGCTTTGCAGTGCAGCGCAGAAACCGTACCATTCACAGCAGGATGAGGGAGTATCTGTATGAATTAAAAAATATGGAAGAATTTGAAACAGCTGTGATCCCTATAGGGGATGGGTGACTATCAGTACCAGGATCAGATAGGAGAAGATAGATAAATGAGAAAGACAGAGGTATTAATACCGGCAGGAAGCCTGGATGTATTAAAAACAGCCGTTATTTATGGTGCAGATGCCGTATATATAGGAGGGAGGCTTTTGGACTGAGAGCCAAAGCACACAACTTTTCCTTTAGAGGATATGAAAGAGGGAATTGCCTTTGCCCATGCGCATGATGTAAAGGTCTATGTAACAGCCAATATTCTGGCTCATAATCAGGACCTGCCAGGGGTGGAGGCTTATTTTGAAGAATTAAAAGAAGTAGGCCCGGATGCCCTGATTATTTCTGACCCAGGTGTATTTGAAATTGCAAAAAGAGTGCTTCCGGATACAGAACTTCATATAAGTACCCAGGCAAATAACACTAATTATGGCACTTACCTGTTCTGGAACCGTATGGGAGCAAAGCGTGTGGTTTCTGCAAGAGAGCTTTCTTTGGCTGAGATCAAAGAGATCCGCGCTCATATTCGGATGATATGGAGATAGAAAGCTTTATCCATGGGGCTATGTGCATTTCTTATTCCGGAAGATGTCTGCTCAGTAATTTCTTTACTGGCCGTGATGCTAATCAGGGGGCCTGCACTCATCCATGCCGCTGGAAGTATTCTATTGTAGAAGAGACCCGGCCGGGAGAGTATATGCCTGTATATGAAAATGAAAGAGGCACTTATATCTTTAATTCCAAGGATCTTTGTATGATCGGGCATGTTCCGGAGATGATCGATGCAGGGATCGACAGTTTTAAAATCGAAGGGCGTATGAAAACAGCATTATATGTGGCTACTGTAGCAAGAACCTATCGCAAAGCCATTGATGATTATATGAAAGATCCGAAGCTTTATGAGGCAAATATGGAGTGGTACAAGGAAGAAATCGGAAAATGTACCTACCGTGAATTTACTACAGGCTTCTACTTTGGAAAGCCGGGAAGTGATGCCCACATCTACAACAGCAACACCTATGTAAAAAAATTATACTTATCTTGGCACAGTGGAAGAGGCTGATGGAAAAGGCCGCTGCCGGATTGAACAGAAGAACAAATTCTCTGTAGGTGAGACCATTGAGATCATGAAGCCGGATGGCCGGAACCTGGATGGTTGTAAAGAGCATCTGTGATGAAGATGGAAATGGTCAGGAAAGTGCTCCACATCCAAAACAGATCCTGTGGGTAGATTTAGGTGCAGATGTGGATAAGTTATGATATTCTCCGTAAAAAAGAGGATAACTAAATTAAAATGATGCAGAAAAGGAGGTGCTCATATGGCAGATATGATCTTGTTAGGACTGGCGGTCATTTGTACTGCATATTTTATGATCATTGTTTTTTATGCCGGAATGGGGACCTCTTTTGCCTTTATCTGGCTTTTCTTTTGCGGCTTTATGTGTATTTCTTGTATATGGAAAATGGTATTACAGGAAAATATGGACCGCATCCCCAGGTGGGTGCCGGTAAGCATTGTTACTACCTGTATTGCTGGTGTAGTTATTATGGCAGTGTTTTGCATCCTGGTGTTTATGGGGGGCAGCAGCAAATGAAGAAAGAGACCTGGATTATGTGATCGTCTTAGGAGCCAGAGTTAAAGAACATACAGTAAGCAATTCTTTAAAAAAAGAGGCTGGATAAGGCCATTGAATATGCAGAGAAAAATCCGGAAACCTATCTGGTGCTGTCAGGAGGCAAAGGACCGGATGAACCTGTATCAGAAGCCCAGGCCATGTACAGGTATCTGGTGTACAATGGTGTAAGGCCAGGTCAGCTTCTCTTAGAAGAGCATTCCGTAAGCACAGTGGAAAATCTGGCTTACAGCAAGCTGCTCATTGAAAGCCACCGGGAAATGATCCGCCATGAAAGGGAAGAAAGGAACCATCTGAAATTTTCAAGAGAGCCTAAAAGGAAATTACCTTATTGCTGCAGACAAGCCTTTGGAAGTAGGTGTACTTACCAGCAATTTCCACGTATACAGAGCATGCATGATCGCCAAAAAATGGGGTTTTGAAAATGTCTATGGTATCAGTGCACAGTCAGATCCGGTGCTTTTTATCCATTTATGCGTACGTGAATGTGCATCCATAATAAAGGACAGAATAATGGGGAACATGTAAGGAGCGCAGGAAAAAACAAGCGCCACCAAAGGTGGCATTTGTTTTTTTTACAAGCCCTTAACGAGCAAAACGGTCTGCGTCAGCAGACAGTGGAGTGCGTTAGCGCGGGTTTGCGAGTCAGCCACGAAGGAGCAAACCGTCTGCGTCAGCAGACAGTGGAGTGCGTTAGCACGGGTTTGCGAGTCAGCCACGAAGGAGCAAACGGTCTGCGCCAGCAGACAGTAAAAGCGCGCCGGCGTAGGTTTGCTGAGTGGCGGGGAGTTTTAAAATCCCGTGGAAAACGAATAAGATAGGAGAGCGATTCGAAATGAACAGACAGCAGATGCTTGAAAAGGTAGAAAATCTTTCTGCCTATGAGGTAAAAAAGACCATCGTTTTATAGAAGAAATGAATTCTGAAGGAATAGTACTGGAACATAGAAAAAGTGGCACCAGACTGTTCCTTATGAGCAATGACGACGATAATAAAGTATTTTCAATCGGATTCAGGACACCGCCTGCAGACAGTACCGGACTGCCTCATATTTTAGAACACAGTGTACTGGAAGGTTCTGAAAAGTTTCCGGTAAAAAAGATCCCTGTGTAGAACTTGTGAAAGGATCTTTAAATACCTTCTTAAACGCAATGACCTATCCGGACAAGACTGTATATCCGGTAGCCAGCTGCAATGATAAAGATTTCCAGAACCTGATGGACGTGTATTTAGACGGCGTATTTCACCCGTCCATTTACAAAGAGCCAAAGATATTCAAACAGGAAGGCTGGCACTATGAACTGCCTTCAGAAGATGAACCTCTAACAGTCAACGGTGTTGTATACAATGAGATGAAAGGTGCTTTTTTTCATCACCGGAAAGCGTATTAGAGCGTTTTACTTCATCTGTACTTTTCCCGGATACTCCATATAGCAATGAATCCGGCGGTGATCCGGCAGTGATCCCAAACTTAAGCTACGAACAGTTTATTCAGTTCCATAAAGATTATTATCATCCAGCCAACAGCTATATTTATCTCTATGGTGATATGGACATGGAAGAAAAAGCTTTTATGGCTGGACAAAGAATATTTATCTGCTTATGACAAAAATGACTATAACTTAGATTCTTCTATTGCGTTGCAGAAACCATTTTCAGAACCGGTTGAGAAGGAAACGGTTTATTCTGTCACAGCAAATGAAGGCACAGAGGATAACACCTACCTGTCTTTAAATACAGTAGTAGGAACTGATATTGATCCGGTCCTCTATGTTGCTTTCCAGATTTTAGACTACACTCTTATCAGTGCGCCGGGTGCACCGTTAAAGCAGGCGCTTATTGATGCACATATCGGTCAGGATATTATGGGCGGCTATGAAAATGGCATTTACAACCATATTTCTCTGTTGTTGCAAAAATGCAAATAAAGAGCAGAAGGGTGAATTTTTATCTGTTGTAAAAAGGCACTTTGAGAAAACTGGCTGATCAGGGGATTGACAAAAAGAGCCTGCTGGCAGGTTTGAATTACTATGAATTCCGTTACAGGGAAGCAGATTATGGCTCTGCCCCAAAGGGACTGATGTATGGTCTCTGGTCTATGGACAGCTGGCTGTATGATGCAGATCCAATGCTCCATTTACAGTATCAGAAGACCTTTGACTATCTGAAAAAGGCGGCACAGGAAGGTTATTTTGAACAGCTGATCAAAGATTATCTTTTAGACAATCCTCACGAGGCAGTTGTGATCGTAAGCCGGAAATTGATCTGACTGCAAGAGAAGATTCAGAACTGGCAGAGCGTCTGGAAAGCTTCAAAAAATCCTTAAGTGAGGAACAGATAAAAGCTCTGGTAAAGGAGAAACGGCAGAGCTTAAAGCATATCAGGAAGAACCTTCTGCGAAAGAGGATCTGGAGAAGATCCCTATGCTTGGCAGAGAAGATATCAAACGCCAGTCAGAACCATTTTCCTATAAGGTAAAAGAGGAAGATGGAACAAAGGTGATCCACAGTCCCATGTTTACTTCCGGTATTGCCTATATCAAACTGCTGTTTGATATGAATGTGATCCCAAAAGAAGATCTGCCTTATGCATCCCTTTTAAAGTCTGTTTTAGGCTATGTAGATACAGAAAACTTTACCTACCGTGATCTGACCAGTGAGATCCACTTAAACAGCGGTGGACTTGATCTCTATGTTTCTTCCTGGGAAAACTTAAGAGAAAATGGAGCTTTCAAAGGGTGCTTTTACAGCAGGCATAAAGGTTCTTTACGAAAAAGCCGGCTTTGCTTTTGACATTATCAAAGAAATACTTACTGCTTCAAAATTAGATGATGAAAAACGTTTAGGCGAGATTTTAGATGAAGTGCGTTCCAGATCCAAAATGCGCTTAGAAGGTGCTTCCCACAGCGCAGCTGTTGCAAGAGCATGCTCTTATTTCTCAGCAGTAAGAGCTTTTGATGACATGACAGGCGGAATTGAATATTTCCATTTTCTGGAAAAAACAGCAGATGCCTACAGTAAGGATGAAAATTTCCGCAAAGATCTGATCAAAAAGCTGAAAGAAACTGCAGGTAAGCTGTTTGCAGCAGATAATCTTATGGTAAGTTATACCGCAGACGAGGAAGGTTACAAGGCTCTGCCGGAAGAATTAAAGAAATTTAAGGCTGCATTAAGTAGTGGACCAAGTAAGAGATATACTTTTGAATTTACGCCGGAGCTGAAAAATGAAGGATTTAAGACCTCTTCAAAAGTGAATTACGTGGCACGCTGTGGTTCCTTTGATGCCGAAGCTTATACAGGAGCCCTGGAAGTATTAAAGGTTATCATGAATTATGAATATTTATGGCAGAACCTGCGTGTCATCGGCGGTGCATATGGCTGCATGAGCAGCTTTGGAAGAAGCGGAACCGGTTGTCTGGTATCCTACAGAGACCCGAAGCTTACGGCTACAGATAAGATCTACGAAGGAATACCGGAATATTTAAAAATTTCTCTATTGATGAGAGGGATATGACTAAATATGTGATCGGCGCCATGAGCAGCGTAGATACGCCATTAAGCCCGGCAGTAAAAGGTTCCAGGAATCTGACTGCCTATTTATCCCAAATTACGGATGAAATGGTACAGAAAAAGAGAAACCAGATCCTGGATGTGACTCAGGATGATATCCGTGCATTAGCAGATATCCTGGATTCCATCTTAAAAACAGGTGCTTTCTGTGTTATTGGAAATGAACAGCAGATCGAAGCAGACCATAATATGTTCAAAGAAGTAAAAGAACTGTTTCACTAATAGGAGAAAAGAATGGAAGAAAACAAACAGAAAAATCAGGATTTGTAACATTGATCGGACGCCCAAATGTTGGCAAGTCCACACTGATGAACCATCTGATCGGTCAGAAGATCGCAATCACCTCTGACAAGCCCCAGACTACCAGAAACAGGATTCAGACCGTTTACACTGATGACAGGGGACAGATCATTTTCCTTGATACACCGGGTATCCACAAGGCAAAAAAACAAGCTGGGTGAATACATGGTCAATGTGGCTGAGCATACGTTAAAGGAAGTTGATGTGGTTTTATGGCTGGTAGAACCGACTACTTTTATTGGTGCAGGTGAGCGCCATATTGCAGAGCAGCTTTCTAAGGTAAGCACACCGGTGATACTGGTCATTAATAAGATCGACACTGTTAAGGTACAGGAAGAGATACTGACTTTTATTGCTGCTTATAAAGATGTATGTAATTTCGCAGAAATTGTGCCATTATCCGCTTTAAAGGAGAAAAATACAGATCTGCTTTTAGACCTGATCTTTAAGTATCTGCCTTATGGCCCCCAGTTTTATGATGAAGATACAGTAACTGACCAGCCAATGCGCCAGATCGCGGCAGAACTGATCCGTGAAAAAGCACTGCGCCTGTTAGATGATGAGATCCCTCATGGGATCGCCGTTGTTATTGAACAGATGAAAGAGCGTTCCAATGGCATTATTGATATTGAAGCAAGCATTGTCTGCGAACGTGAGTCCCACAAGGGTATTATCATCGGAAAAGGCGGCTCTATGTTAAAGAAGATCGGAACAGTAGCCCGCCGCGAGATCGAAAAACATGATGGAGACAAAAGTAAATCTCCAGCTCTGGGTAAAGGTAAGAAAAGAGTGGAGAGACAGTGAGCTTTACATGAAAATTACGGATACGACCAGAAGGACGTATAAAAGGAATCAGGCACAGAAAGATTCCGGGAGAACATGAAATGAGAAAGGAGGGCGCGGCATGAGGGATGTTTTAAATGTTACAGGAATGGTCCTTTTAAGTGCGCCCTCTGGTGACTATGACAGACGGCTAGTACTTCTGACCCGGGAAAAAGGAAAGATAACCGCATTTGCCCATGGTGTGAGAAGACCGGGAAGCAGCCTTATGGCAGCCAGCCGGCCTTTTTCTTTGGAACCTTTCAGGTATATGAAGGCAGATCCGCCTATAACCTTCAGTCCGCGCAGATCACCAATTATTTTGATGAATTGTCTGCTGACATGGAAGGGGCCTGCTATGGGGCTTATTTTCTGGAAGTGGCTTCCTGGCTTTCTGATGAAAATATGGACGGGACAGAGTTTTTAAATCTTTTATACGTATCTTTAAAAGCATTAAGCAAAGAAGCTCTGCCCAACCCGCTGGTACGGCGCATTTTTGAGCTTCGTACCATGGTCATTAACGGCGTGTATACACAGGAGCCGGAAGGAAGAGTGTCGGAGTCCTGTGTCTATGCATGGCAGTATGTGATCGCAACGCCATTAGGTTCCCTGTATACATTTACACTAAAAGAAGATGTCTTAAGGGAATTTTCAGGAAGTACAGCATGCCATGGAGGAGTACATACACCATGAGTTTAAGTCTTTGGAAATCTTAGAAGTGCTTGCAGGAGGCAAAATGACCAGTCCTATTAGCTGAAAATGCGCTAAAGGGCTTGAAATTATGCTATTCAAAGGATATAATATATGCCATATGTCTGAAAGGAAAAAGAAGAGAATGAAGAAAAAACTTCTTGCAGCAGCTGTTGCTGTGACAGCAGTGCTTATGCTTGAGGCTGTGAAGGCTTATCTGCAAAAAACATAAAAGGACCAGAAACAGAAGAAAGCTGTCTTTATATTACAAAAGATGGCAGTATTCAGTGGGTCAGCGTGGAACATTATGAAGGCGGCAGTTATTCCAAAGAAGAACTTTTAGACTTTGCATCTGAAAAGATAAAGGAATATAATGAAGCCAAAGGAACAGAAAACTCAAAAGAGCCGGTGACTCTGGTTTCAGGAAGTCTGGAAAATGGAAAAGCGGTACTTATTACTTCTTATGACAGTGGTGAAAGCCTTGTGGATTTTGCCGGGGAAACAGGAGATGATACCATGCCATTTGCAGAGGTCAAGACCGGCACACCGGAGGAACTTTCAGAAGAGCTGAAGGCTGCAGGTATTGAGATCCATGGTTCTTTTGCTGTTGTACTACAGGGAGAAGGAATGGTACAGACAGAAGGAAAGATACTGGATGCAGACGGAAGCTGTACAGTCAATGACGGACATTTTATTAAAACAGGTTCGGAACAAGTGTGATCGTAACTGAGTAGAAATGGCAGTTTACAGATAAGCAGATCATATAAAGAGAGGATACTGATATGGAAAAGACAATGGAAAAAATTGTAGCACTTGCAAAGAAATCCAGAGGCTTTGTATATCCGGGTTCCGAGATTTACGGAGGTCTTGCAAACACATGGGATTACGGCAATCTGGGCGTAGAGCTTAAGAACAATGTGAAGAGGGCATGGTGGCAGAAATTCGTACAGGAAAGCCCTTATAACGTAGGTGTTGACTGTGCTATCTTAATGAATTCCCAGACATGGGTAGCCAGCGGACATCTGGGTGGTTTTCAGATCCTTTAATGGACTGTAAGCAGTGTAAAGAGCGTTTCCGTGCTGATAAGCTGATCGAAGATTACAACGATGAGCATGGTATTGAGATGGAAGGTTCTGTAGATGGCTGGTCTCAGGAGCAGATGAAGCAGTACATCGAGGAGAAACATATCTGCTGTCCCAGCTGCGGCGCCCACGATTTCACAGATATAAGACAGTTTAACCTTATGTTTAAGACATTCCAGGGTGTAACTGAGGATGCCAAAAATACTGTATATCTTCGTCCGGAGACTGCCCAGGGTATCTTTGTTAACTTTAAGAACGTTCAGAGAACATCAAGAAAGAAGAGTACCTTTCGGAATTGGTCAGATTGGTAAGTCATTCCGTAACGAGATTACACCTGGCAACTTTACTTTCCGTACCAGAGAGTTTGAGCAGATGGAACTTGAATTCTTCTGCAAGCCAGGTACTGACCTTGAATGGTTTGTTACTGGAAGCAATATTGTATTGACTGGCTGCAGAAATTAGGCATCAAGCCAGACGAGATGCGTGCAAGAGATCATTCTCCGGAGGAGCTGAGCTTCTACAGCAAGGCGACTACGGATCTTGAGTTCCTGTTTCCCGTTCGGATGGGGCGAGCTGTGGGGTATTGCGGACAGAACAGATTATGACCTTACTCAGCATCAGACAGTATCTGGTGAAGATCTGTCATACTTTGATGATGAGAAAAAGCAGAAATATATACCATATGTTATTGAACCATCTCTGGGTGCTGACCGTGTAACCTTAGCATTCCTGTGTGCAGCGTATGACGAGGAGGAGATCGGAGAAGGAGATGTAAGAACTGTTCTTCATTTCCACCCTGCTCTGGCACCTGTAAAGGTAGGTGTTCTGCCACTGTCCAAGAAGTTAAATGAAGGAGCAGAAAAGGTATATGCTGAGCTGAGCAAGTATTTCAACTGTGAATTTGATGACAGAGGCAACATTGGTAAGCGTTACAGAAGACAGGATGAGATCGGTACTCCATTCTGCATAACCTACGATTTTGATTCCGAAGAAGACCATGCAGTAACTGTCCGCGACAGAGACACCATGGAGCAGGTACGTATCCCGATCGCTGAGTTAAAGGATTACTTTTGCTGACAAGTTTATGTTCTAATAATGTAAATATTATTTGCATCTGCCTTATAACATTATATTTAAATTTAAAATGCCCGCTTTCCTGTTATTGGGAAGAGGGCATTTTTAGAATGATTTTATAAACGGGATCCAATAAGTATGGTATAATGAGCGCAGGGAAAACAAGCGGCTGCGCAGCAGACATTTGTTTTTCACAAGCCATTAACGAACGAATCGCCTGCGAAAGTAGGCAGTAGAGCGCGAATGCGCGGGATTCGTGAGTATAAGATATAATGAGCCCAGGGAAAAAAAAGACATTAACGAAGCATCCCGCCTGCCACGGCAGGAATCAGAGCACACAAGCGGGGGGAACCTGAGTCTTGGCTGCGACAAACCGGAGGTATATCCATGAAATTAAAGACCCGCTTGGCGGTTGCATTTATGATCATCACTATTGTTCCTATGATTCTGATCTTTGTGTCCTTTTGCCATCAATGATCATCAGGCACGTTCCTTTACAAAAGAGTATGGACTGACAGAACAGGTAGATCTTTTAAGCGGAAATTCGACACAGGTGTTTAACCGTCTGACCCGCCGGGTACAGCAGGTGATCCGGGGAAGAACTGGATAAGAAGCCGGAATTATATGAAGATACAGGCCACTTAGATGAGGTTAATGCAGAACTTCAGAAGCATTACGCCTATCTGGTAGTGCGTAAAGGAACAGATATCATTTATTTTGGTGATACAGATGAAGAAAATAAGTCCCAGCTGTGTGAACAGCTGCCAGAATTTGATATCCTTCAGGGAGATTTAGAGGGTGGTATATACTTAGATGGTGAGAGCCAGCATCTTGTAAAGCAGATGGATTTTCAGTTTCCAGATAAGACAGAAGGGAAGCGTATTTATTATTTCCAATGTGGATGATCTGCTGCCGGAAGTAAAATACATGATCAGGGAAATGCTTTTTAGGAGTCATGATCCTTCTGATCTTGGAATTACCCTGACTTTCTGGGTCTATCAGTCGATCCTAAGCCCATTAAAAAGCTTCAGGAAGCCACAAAGAAGATCCGTGACGGCAATCTGGAATTTACCCTGGATGTGGATGCAGATGATGAGATCGGCCATTTGTGCAGGATTTCGAAGAAATGGCGCATGCGTTTAAAAGAAAGCGCAGAGAAAAAATCCAGTATGACAAAGAAAAGCAAAGAGCTGATCAGTAATATCTCCCATGACTTAAAGACTCTATCACGGCGATCAAGGGCTATGTAGAAGGTATTATGGACGGAGTGGCATCTTCACCGGAAAAGCTGGATAAATATATCCGGACTATTTATAATAAAGCCAATGATATGGACCGTCTTATTGATGAGCTGACCTTTTATTCCAAGATCGATACAAAACAAGATCCCCTATACTTTCTCAAAGATCAACGTTTCACAGTATTTCAGGGATTGTGTGGAAGAAGTAGGACTGGATATGGAAGCCAGAGGTATTGAACTGGGATATTTTAACTATGTAGATGAAGAAATGGTAGCGATCGCCGATGCAGAGCAGCTGAAGCGTGTGATCAACAATATCATTGGTAATTCTGTGAAATATCTGGACAAGAAAAGGGCATTATCAATATCCGTATCAAGGATGACGGGGATTTCATCCAGGTTGAGATCGAAGATAATGGAAAAGGCATTGCTGCAAAGGACCTGCCTAATATTTTGACCGAAGTTTTACCGTACAGATTCTTCAAAAATTCTTCTCAGGGTAGCGGCATCGGACTTTCTATTGTCCGCAAAGATCATCGAAGACCATGGCGGCCGTATCTGGGCCAGCCACCAAAGAAGGGATGGAACAGATGTATTTTGTTTTAAGAAAATATCAGGAGGTTATTCAGAATGAGCAAAATTCTGATCGTGGAAGATGAGGAAAGTATTGCAGAGCTCGAGAAAGACTATCTGGAATTATCGGGCTTTGAAGTTGAGATAGAAAATAATGGGACAGACGGCTTGGAACGGGCATTAAAGGAGGAATATGACCTGTTGATCCTGGATCTGATGCTTCCGGGAACAGATGGGTTTGAGATTCGCCGCCGTGTACGTGAGATAAAAACACCCCTATCATTATGGTTTCCGCAAAAGAAAGAAGATATTGACAA